>Ga0209960_1003686_pt1 | contig 12769 bp, 9 predicted proteins | sample ThiBiot_500_plan_2_FD_183947 | JGI IMG/M metagenome (GOLD analysis project Ga0209960, IMG submission 183947) | Wastewater bioreactor microbial communities from Cape Town, South Africa - Thiocy_expt_500_plan (SPAdes) | ecosystem: Engineered > Bioreactor > Thiocyanate-remediating >... | reverse complement strand
AATTCTAACAAAAGCATCAAAATATGCTGTAAAACATCTTATGAGAGCGAAAACGAGAGAAATATAAAATATTATACAAGAAAAACATAAATTAGAACATTTTGTTTTCGTATTTATTCGACTTCTGGGTCGATTCATGGGGTCCCTACCACTTTTTTGGAAAGTGTTTTTTTGTTTTTTTTTTCGCTCAATATGGCGGTATGGTCCAGAAAACACTTTTGGCGGAAAAAAAATTGGGTCCATCCTATCAAAAATTTCGAGATCGGGGTCATTTTTTAGGTACATGTCTAATATTGTGTAAATTAAGTTAAAAATCTCGGGAAAAAACAAAAATATTTCCCAAAACAATTCTTGAGGTGATTTTTCACGCTGAAAAAGATGAAAACATTCGAGAGAAAAAATTCGAGAGAAAAAATAGGTTTACTATATTAAAAATGCCGAATTTTTAGTAAATTTTTGTCGAAGTATAGGAAATACATATTTCTCAACCTCATAATTACCATTTTTTTTTAAATTTTTTTGTGAACAGATTTCGACAATTTTTAATTACGAAAAACCAGTATTTAAGTAGTTCATGAGGCCGAGCACCGAATTAAATCCCTGTCTAAGTGATAAAATATGACATTGAGGGAAGTAAACTCGTGCGAAAACTGAAAGAGCTCTGATTATTTTTGAGTGATGATTTTAATAATGAAGTTTACGTGAAAATTCAACTGAGCAGATGATGTACGAAAGTGATTTTTATTTGAATGAGTGTGTTTTTATTCGAGTTGATTGAGATGTTGAACGACATTGAATTGTGGTATTACTAACTGGCTGAAACTCATGTAGACTGCGAATCCCTTGTATCTTGCCTAAATACACAGCATTGTGGAAAGTAAATCAAAAATTTTTTCTTACGTAATGCTTGAAGGTTTTCTATTCTGGAGTCAAGAATACTGGCTTTAATTTCTTCGATTTCATTTGCACCGAGAAAGAATACTTCAATAGCAGGATTATTTCTGTTTGATTTCTTGGCTGTTTCAAGTTGTTGATTCTGCGAGAACTTGAAGAAATCTTTAGCATCAGATAACAAAATATTCTTCTTGAGTGTAGTACGCCTAGCAGTTGATTTTAATACAGTTCCAATGCCGTCGCCAGCTGATTTACCATGTCCGGTAGCAGTGAATGTCCAGCACGCTTCTAATTCAAAGTCGGTTTTGTGATGAAGTAGATTGAACATGTTGAAGTTGTTTTTGAAATGTCCAACAGCGCCGTCACAAAATTAGAAACACACAGTTATCGCGATAAATCTGTCCTAATGAAAGCTTCTGTGATGTGACAAAAATTTACTGAAAATTCGGCATTTTTAATATAGTAAACCTTTTTTTTTTTCTCGAATGTTTTCATCTTTTTCAGCGTGAAAAATCACCTCAAGAATTGTTTTGGGAAATATTTTTGTTTTTCCCCGAGATTTTTTACATAATTTACACAATATTAGACATGTACCTAAAAAATGACACCGATCTCGAAATTTTTGATAGGAAGGGCCCAATTTTTTTTCACCAAAAGTGTTCTTTGGACCATACCGCCATATTGAGCGAAAAAAAATCGAAAAAAAAACACTCCAAAAAGTGGTAGGGACCCCATGGATCGACCCTACATATAAAAATAACGAAATAACAATGAATAATGCATAGAATATCATGAACTTTTTGTTTTCATTTTCACCCTTTGTCAGATTGAAAGCAAGTTAGTTTATATGATTTCTAATAGCTCTTGACACAAGAGACTAAATAGTATACAAATTATTTGATTTAGTCTTAGAAATAAAGTTACTATATGTATACGAATCTCGCGTGATAGAAATTCAAGAGTTGTCTGTAATCAATAAGCCATACCTCTTTTTCTTCCAAAAAAAGTTTCCAAAAACATCATGTTTCAGACTAGTCAAGACGCGTCCTTTTTAACAAATAGACTAGTCTGTCAGATAAAAAGATGGCCGTCAACTACATAGACAAGACGGATATATCAGACCATTACATGATTTCGAACTAGTCAGTTCACTGGACTTTTTGAGAAAAAAACTAGTCCTGACGTCACGTCATGAAGAAAAAAAAGACTAGTCTTTTTACTAGTCTTTTGCTCTCTTGGGTAAAGTGAAAAGGTTTTTTTAATAAGAAAACGGTAAGATGGCAAACAAGGTCCTTATTTAAACTTGACAGATTTTTATCTGCATTTTTCGAGTGAATTTTTGTTTCAATCGATAAAATAAATAAACGCATTGATTTTTGTTAGTTTATATAAATGACAAGATGTTCGATTACTGCCTTTTCTCTCTCTCTTTCGTGTATTCTCGTTGAGATTCTTGAATATGTGTATCAATTTACATTAAAAAAAATCTTGATTTATTGTCTCATTAAGCTTTGAAAGTAGTAGGAGAGAATTAGACGTAAGAGGAAAAAAAAGATTTATGGTATTGAATTCTTATTGGTTAGGTTTCATTTTTTTGTTCTGTTATGTTAAACTAATATTGGCGCTATAACTAAATCAATATACAAGTAAAGCACGATAGAATCTCAAAAAAAAATGTTGATTTTGTTTTTCTAGCACGTATTTGAATGTCTGGACGACATGTAATCTATTTTATTGCATTAATAACAAGTGTATTTTTGATGATTATTTATAAATCTTTGTCTTATCAATCTTCATCTATGATTATTCCTCAACGAACAATTGAATTAATAAAATTAAACCGAAATGACTTCTATGAAAATATCGGTGTGATTATTGAATTTCGTTCGAGTGATTTACTTGTATCAATCATTGAAAATGTTCTATCACATATTCCATCTCATTGGCCAATACAATTATTTCATGGTCGAGAAAATCTTAATTTTATTCGAAATTCGACATTAAATCGATACATCGAACACAATCGAATCTTTTTAACTGAACTCGATTCGATAGTTGTCGATGCAATGGGTTTTACAAGTCGATTATTAACAAACATTTCGTTTTGGCAATTAGTTCGAGGTGAAAAAGTTCTTTTGTTTCAATTAGATTCGTTATTCTGTTCGAATTCATCTCATAAAATCGAAGATTATTTAAGTTATGATTATATCGGTGCACCTTGGCATTCTCGTTTTCAAATTCCCGTTAAAGTTGGTAACGGTGGATTTTCTCTGCGAAGTCGAAGTAAAATCTTATCTCTTCTAAATATTTTAACATACAACGCCAGTTGCAAATATCATGAAGATATTTGGTTTAGTCAAAATCTTCATTTAGTCAATGGAACTATTGCTCCTGAACATATAGCAAAAACATTCTCAGTCGAAACGATGTTCTATCCCAAACCATTGGCAATTCATAAACCGATCTATCTGCAAGCAGATCAATTAGCTGAACTTTGTCAAAATTGTCCAGATATGAAGTTAATTCCTCAATTTTGTAAATAAAATTTGATATTTATTTCGCACGACTAAAACTCGATAATAAACTTAAACTGATTTGTTAAAAAAAGAATAGCTAAGAGAAGATTTGGTTGTTTGTTTGTTTTAAAAAGGTCGATATCCTGGTTGAGGATAACCTCCAACACCGGGAGCACCACCATAAACTTGTCCGAAAGTTGGATTCGAATTGCCACCCATCATGTTGTCCAACATTTCACCAGCTACGCCTAGAAAATCAATCGTAAAAAATGCCAAAACTAAAAACTAATTTACTGTTAACACCACCGGGAACATTTTGATTGATCCAAGCGTCAGTTACAGCTTCTTGAAGATTAGCTTGAGCTTGAGCTTGATAGGGATTGTATCCTTGTCCGTACATTTTCACTTTTTCATGAAAATCAACGATTTTTATACATCCAAAAAGTCAGTCATGCATTTATTTACGTCAATACAAAAATAATAATTCGCCCAGTTTTCTCTCTTCGCGCACGAATGAACACCAATCATCATCATCAATGTTAGAAGCAAGTGCATTTCACAATCATCATTTTCAACAACGAATAAATAATGAAAATAGATTACATAAAAGAAAGAAAACAAAACATGATATTACAACAACAAGAACATGTGTCGTTTGTCTTATCAGAAAAGACTTTTGAAAAATGTTTGTCAAGTTTGTTAGTTGGTGTGTCAATATTTTGCTGAGTTTCTATGTCATTCGTCGTATTCCCATTCGATCAATTCGATTGATCATCACAATTAGTTCGTGTTCGTTGTTAACTTTAGTTACTTGTCAACATTTGAATGAATTCTCGGGTTTAACGATTTTAATTATTCAAGCTTGTTGGTTAATTTCCATTCGTTTAGTTGATTTTGTTGGATTTAGAATTCATTCAAAATTAACTCTTCGAATTTATTTAGCCAAAATTCTTTGGATTATTTTTCCGATTTTAAAAACGAATTCTACTCGAAGTCAATGGTCAATTGTCTTTGATTTTCTGTTGATTATCATGAAAATATTAGTTAATCATTGGATTTATCGATGGTGTTTAAATTGTCCATCGAAAGTCAATGGATCGACGACATTTCTAGTTTTGATGAGTATGAATACGATAACTTATCTAATGGACATTCAAATGCTTGTTGTGAGAATTTTAACTCGAAATAAATATACAATTCAATCATTTACCAATTTTCCAATATTAAGTTTGTCATTAGGAGAATTTTGGGGACGAAGATCGAATCAATTGATTCATTTCATTTTCAAACAATCGATTTATCAACCAATTCGACATGAATTTCATTCGGCAACATTAGCGAGATTTATAACTTTTATTATCAGTGGTTTTATGCATTTTCACATTGCCTTTCTTCTTTTCAATGATCGATCGATTTTATTTTCAACTTTTTTCTTTTTCTTTCTTCATGGATTTGTTTGTTCAATTGAATCCAATGTTAATTTACAATATTCTGAACATGTTCGATGGTTTTTAACTCAAATATTTCTTTTATCAACAACTCCACTTCTATTAAAACCATTTATTATCTATGATTGGAAATTTCTTAGATTCAATCCTCCACCTTTATTTAATTCATCATGGATACCACAATTAACTATACCAACATTTTGTCCTTAAATTAAATCTTTTTCTTTTTCTTTTCCTTTTATAATAAATCTACAAAATGATTCATACGATAACACTTCAAGTATTTGTGTCTTCATATCTTTTCTTTACATTAAATAAATATCAAACATGGCGACATACGACGTTTCAACTAAATGTTTTACATGTCAAGAAAAAACAACAACATATTCTTGTCCTGGTTGTTCAAATTACTTTTGTACAGATGATTTAATCAAACATCAAGAACAATTAGAATTACAATTCCAGCAAATTGAACATCAACGAAATGAATTCATGCAAATGATAAATAATCAACAAAAAACTATTCCGAATTTTGATCATTTGATTATTCAAATTAATCTTTGGGAATAAAAATCCATTCAGAAAATTCAACAAACAGCTGAAGAATAGCGACAAATTGTTCAACAATCGATTCACGGAAATCTTCCACAAATACAAACTCAATTCAACGATTTTACTCAACAAATTCAACAAATTAACAAAAAAAAGATTTTAATGAAAAAGTTTTACAAAAATTACAAATTCAACAATCGATGAGCATCGAAATCAAACAAGATTCTTCTTCAACATTTATTCACAAATTATCTATTGAAATTATTCATTCTCAATATCAACCCAAATCAAATCTCAAATGGAAAGTAGATGGTCAAACAATTGCTGGAGGAAATGGAAAAGGAGATAAATTAAATCAACTCAACTATTCTCATGGTATTTATGTCGATCATCAACAACAACAGATTTATATTGCTGATTTTTGGAATAATCGTATTGTTAAATGGAAATTAGGTGAAAACAATGGAGAAATCGTTGCAGGAGGAAATGGCCAAGGAAAGAGAATTGATCAATTGAATCAACCAACTGATGTCATTCTCGATGAAAACAATAAATCTTTGATTATTTGTGATTCTGGAAATAGAAGAGTTGTTCGATGGTCTTTACCAAATCGAAATGGTGGTAAAGAAATTCTCATTGAGAATATTGATTGTCAAGGATTAATGATGAATGGAAATGGAGATTTATTTGTTTCTGATTGGGAGAATTATGCAGTCAAACGATGGAGAAAAGGTGAAATAGGAAGAAAAGGAAAAAGAAGAATTGTTGCAGGTGGAAATGGAAAAGGAAATCAACTCAATCAATCGAATAGTCCGACATATATTTTCGTTGATCGAGAAGAGACAATTTATGTATCCGAGTGGGGAAATCATCGTGTAATGAAATGGTTGAAAGGTGCAAAAGAAGGAATTATTGTTGCTGGTGGAAATGGCCAAGGAGATAGTTTAAATCAATTATCTCATCCAGAAGGATTAGTAGTGAATGAAGTTGGTGATATTTATGTTGCTGATTATGAGAATAATCGAATAATGTGTTGGCCATTGGGATCAAAAGAAGGTCATGTTGTTGTTGGTGGAAATGGTTCGGGAGAAGGATCAAATCAGTTGAGTCGTCCAATCGGTTTATCCTTTGATATGGAAAATAATCTTTATGTTGCTGATAGTTTGAATCATCGAATTCAACGATTTAGTGTTGATAAAAATTGGTGATCGATGATGGTGATTATGCAATTTGAAGAATTAATTGCGATGTTTCCTAGTTTTTGATAAGAGCAAGATGAGTGTCATTACTTTGATTGACATTGTCGAAGTAATTTGTTGAATTGAATGAGACATTTTTGACGTAATATTTCGATTTGAATTTAATTTTGTTTTTGTTAGTCTAATATTTCTGATTTGTTTGATTTGTTTATTTGATAATAAAAGAGAAGAGATATGTTGTTGAAAAGAATTGTAATTTGTATTTAGAAAATAGATCGAGATGGAATGGTTGTTAAACGAATTTGAACGTAACCCAATTCGATTTCGATGTTGTTCGATATCGTCTCGGTCACATAATCTGTTGATCTGTTTGATTTGTTAATTATTTCCGGTGATTTGAGTTTTGATAACGAACGTGAAGTTTAGTCGTTGTTATACGAGTGACTCGTAGTTTCTATGAAATCGATGAAGAACAAAGAGAATTGAAAGATTTTATTTTTCCTAATGACTTTTTGTGATAAAACTAAAAATAAAAAAGAAAGAAGTTGTTTGTCATAACCGTTGAAGTATAAAAAGACCGTTTTGATTTTGTGAGAATACGTTCAAATAAAGAAAAAATGTTAAATTTGTTGATAAAAGTTCGCGATGGAATAGTCGAATTGAATTGAAAAGAAAAGTGGTTTAACCGATGTTGAAATCGTTCGTCGTGAACGTTGGTCAACTCGAGGTTATATTGTAATTTTGGTTGTTGTTCTATTGATATTAGTGATTTACACGGCATTAGGCATTGAAACAGTTCATTTTCTACGAACACAAAAACCGGCATTTCATTTGTTTTACAACGTTCAACAGACAAATTTCCTTCGCCAACAAACATTTGGACATAGCTCGTTCGTATTCATTCAATTGAAGAAATAGCATTTTAATAATCATCACAACAATCATTTGATATTAATCGGTGGATTGAACACCGTATTGAGATTGTTCATTTCTTTGCCGATTCAGCGGTTTGATTACATAAAAAACCAGCGAACGTCAAACAACTCGAGTTTATTTGCTTTTCGTGACGATTTCTTTTTGAATTCTTCTAATTTACACGGTCATCGACTATAGTTGTCATGACTTTGTTGGACTAGTTCGGAGATTTGAATGTCGCTTTGAAATTGGTGACACCCTGACTCATTCGATTACTCAACAAGGCAAAATTCATTGAAAATTATTGAAATTGAATCTATTTTCTATCATCGTTACGCAAAGAACTGATTTGCACTGATTTCTATTTGTTGTCTCGATCAGTAGTTAAGTTGACAGTTGTGAATCGAAGTGAAGAGATGTATTATACAAGAAAATCATCGAAAAAGAATTCTCTTAAATGTCAAGTTAATCGCATAAATTGTCAATTGAAAAAAAGTTTTTGTTTTTATGTTTAAGTAATATAAGTAAATCTTTGTACGATCGGTCGATGTTTTCTTTTGATTTGTCGTTTCTCCGGTTGATGTTTAACTTTTGCTAAATCAATACCAAAAACATATTTGAGAATATCCATCGTAAAGATAAACATTGCAGTTGAAATCAAGAAAATAATGACGATATACGCGACAGATCGTGATGCTATTTTAAGAAAATTCACTTTTGAACTATCGATTTGACAATATTGACCCGAATAATAATTGTTATCAAGACATAGACATGTCCAATTTTGAAAAGTTGATCGACAAACAGCATTATTTTCACAAAGAATATTTTGACAATAATCGATCTTGGTTTGACAGTATTGTCCTGTCCATCCTGATTGACATAAACATTGAAAATTTGTTTGATTGCATTGAGTTAGTTGTCCATTATTCCAACAGGTTGTCGATGCACAAATTCGATGATCATATTGACATTGTAACCCGTTGAAACCAGTTAAACAACTACAATTATAACCATAGATACTTGTTGAACTTGAAAAACAAGTTCCATGATTTAGACAAGGAATTAATAAATGACAAGTAAGTGAGAGAGTATCAATTGTACTCGACAGACTCGTCGGTTGTTCAGTTGTCGATTGATCACAAAGTCCTGTTAATAGTTCATATTTTTGAATTCGATTGTTTTCTTGATCGCCAACATAGAAATTTCCGAAACTATCAAAAGCCAAACCACGCGGTTTATTTAACGTTTCAGCAAACGAAGACGAATTATAACATCCAACAATACATCGAAAACCAAATGGTCCCTGTCCAATAATTCGATTATTATCATAATCTGCAATATATAAATATTTGTTTCCATCTAAGATAACATTCATTGGACGTTTCAATGTGATTGTTGTTGTGTTGATTGTTATTCCATTGGATTGTCCTAATGGAAAGAGTTGAATTCGATGGTTACTAGTATCAGCAACATATAAATCAAAATTAGTATCAACGAAAATTCCATTCGGAAAGGAAAGTCTATTCGAAGTCGAACCATTCGAACCATTTCCTGCAACGATTATGATCACAGATGAATTGTCGCCTAACCATTTCTTTGATACTCGATGACCTTGGTCATCCGAACAATACAAACTATTACTAATATCAATAAAGAGTCCCATACATCTTTTAAAAGTATTCAAAACTGGAATACTTTCATTAGAATTCAATGTCAATTTGGCAACTTGAGGACCATTATCAACATAAATCTCACCATTTACGGTCACGAACATTGACTGAGATTCAAATAAATTTTCATACAATGTTAGTGACGGGGATACAGAACTCTGATCGAACCAAATCTTAATTTGACTATTGTTATATTTGACAGCATATATATGATTGTCTTTCGTAATAAATAAACCACGAATAGATTTACCAATCGTATTATTATCTGCAAATGTTATTCCACTCACATTCCACGTAGCATTTACACAAAATATTGGCTGATTATACGAAACTATATTCGTCGTATTTAAACGAATAAACTTTTGAGTTCGATTATTATATTCATCAGCAACATACAGATTTCCATAGCTATCAAATGCCATACTCGATGGTCGATTCAATGTATTCGAAATCAAACCGGATGAACCGGAACATCCAATCACACATCGAAAACCATTGGAGCCTTGTCCAATAATACGATTGTTATTTGTATCAACAATAAATAAATATTTATCTGCGTCTAGAATAACTGACGTTGGATAATTTAATGCAATTGTCACATTTGTTGATTCATTTCCTGCAACAGTTAGTCCATTTATTGATTCAGATGAAAATAATTGAATTCGATTGTTTCCAGCGTCAGCAACATACAAATCGAAATTAGTATCAACAAAGATTCCATAAGGTCTCATAAGTTTATCCGACGTATTTCCAGCACAACCAGTTCCTGCAACGATTGTTAAAATATTCGAAGTATTCATCAATGATCGTGCGACAATTTCATGTTGGTCACGAATTGAAAAATAAATTGTATTATTTAAATCAACAAAGATTCCGTAAGAATGACTATTGAGAGTTGCAATAACATCACTTTCATTAGAACTCATCGACCATCGACGAATTTGAAAAAATGAATTGGTAATGGTATTACCAGTATACATATCACCATTGCTCGTCACAAAAAATGAACTGTGAGAAAAAGAATTAGTATTGATAGTTACTGTTGGCGTAATGCTTTCATTTATCCAAATTTGAATTGCATTGACATCTCGACCAGGTATATAAATTGTATTATTTCGATCGATAAATAAACAAAAAGCAGTTGAGCCAATTATACTGCTATTAGTAAATGTAATTCCATTGGGATTCCAAACAGTTAATGGATCCAATTTCGGTTGATTATATGAAATTTCATTTGTAGTATTGATTATTCTCCATTGAGATGAATTCACAGTTGTATTCAAAAATGTTGATGCAATTGTTTCATCTAAATCAAATAGTTTTTCTCTCTGAAAGAATGAATAATGAAATGTGTTTACTGCAAGAATTGGATGCTAATAAAAACTTTTGTGTTCGATTATTGCCATAGTCAACAACAAATATGTTGCCGGATGTATCGAAAGCCATTGATCGTGGAGCATTGAGCTGATTTGCTGCAGATCCTGTTCCATTACATCCAATAATGCATCGAAATCCATATGGTCCATTGGCAACAATGCGATGAAATCCATAATCGGCTATAAAAAGATATTTGTTAGCATCTAAGGTAACTCCAGCTGGAAGAAATAGATCAATTGTTGGAGCGATCGATGTACTTCCTGCAAGTGTAGTTGCATTTAATTGACCTTGAGGAAAGAATTGAATTCGATTGTTGTTATAATCTGCAATATATAAATCCAAAGTTGTGTCAACAAAGATATCAACGGGACCATTAAGCATGTAGGATGTTGAACCATTGAAACCCGTTCCAGCAACAATTTCAATTGAATTGAAATCACCAGTGAGAGATTTTCGAATAACTTGATGTGACCAAAACATTGAACAATAAAAATTGTTTTGAATATCAATAAAATTTGCAACACATATTGTACATGTATTCATAACTAAAGTATCATTCGTTAAGTGTGATGATAATTGACCTGTTCTATTTGTTGAACTGTAATAAATGGAATTATTTTGAGTAACGAAGATGCTGTATGCATCGGTGAAATCGATTGAAATAGTTGGTGTCGACATGGGATTTGTATTCGACCAAATCATAAGTTTTTTCGTATTGAAATTGGAAAGATAAACGAAATCATTTGTTGTAATAAAAATATCCCAAGGATGCAAACCAGATGTATTCGAATCAGCAAATGTAATTCCATTCGGATCCCATGATGCATTTGCACAAAATATTGGTTGATTGTATGAAACAATATTCGAATTGTGTAAACGAACAAATTTTTGAATTCGATTATTATTCTCATCAGCAACATAAAGATTTCCAAAACTATCAAAAGCTATATTTGTTGGTTTGTCTAATGTATTTGAAGTCGAACCAAATGAACCTGAACATCCAATCACGCATCGAAAACCAAATGATCCTTGTCCAACGATACGATGATTATAATTATCTACAATAAATAAATAGTTGTCGCCGTCAACAATCACCGACGTTGGATAATTTAATGTAATTGTCACATTTGTTGATTCATTTCCTGCAACAGTTAGTCCATTTGTTGATCCAGTTCGAAATAATTGAATTCGATTATTACTAGTATCAGCAACATATAAATCAAAATCAGTATCAACAAAGATTCCATAAGGTCTCATAAGTTTATCCGGCGTATCTCCAGCACAACCAGTTCCTGCAACGATTGTTAAAATATTCGAAGTATTCATCAATGATCGTGCGACAATTTCATGTTGGTCACGAATTGAAAAATAAATTGTATTATTTAAATCAACAAAGATTCCGTAAGAATGACTATTGAGAGTTGCAATAACATCACTTTCATTAGAACTCATCGACCATCGACGAATTTGAAAAAATGAATTGGTAATGGTATTACCAGTATACATATCACCATTGCTCGTCACAAAAATTGAACTGTGAGAAAAAGAATTAGTATTGATAGTTACTGTTGGAGTAATGCTTTCATTTATCCAAATTCGAATGAAATTAACATTTCGATCAGCGACATAAATTGTATTATTTCGATCGATAAATAAAGCAAAAGGCAGTGTTCCAATTATAGTGTTATTAGTAAATGTAATTCCATTGGGATTCCAAACAGTTAATGGATCCAATTTCGGTTGATTATATGAAATTTCATTTGTAGTATTGATTATTCTCCATTGAGATGAATTCGCAGTCGTATTCAAAAATATTGATGCAATTGTTTCATCTAAATCAAATAGTTTTTCTCTCTAAAAGAATGAATAATGAAATGTGTTTACTGCAAGAATTGGATGCTAATAAAAACTTTTGTACTCGATTATTGTAATAGTCAACAACAAATATGTTGCCAGATGCATCGAAGCTCATTGATCGTGGGCCATTGAGTTGATTTGCTGAAGATCCTGCTCCATTACATCCAATAATACATCGAAATCCATTGGGTCCATTGCCAACAATACGATTATGTCCAAAATCGACAATAAAAAGATATTTATTGGCGTCTAAAATGATTTCAACGGGCTGATACAAATTAATTGTTGTCTCTATCGATGTACTTCCTGCAACTGTAGTTGCATTGAATTGACCCTGA
>Ga0209960_1003684_pt1 | contig 12773 bp, 6 predicted proteins | sample ThiBiot_500_plan_2_FD_183947 | JGI IMG/M metagenome (GOLD analysis project Ga0209960, IMG submission 183947) | Wastewater bioreactor microbial communities from Cape Town, South Africa - Thiocy_expt_500_plan (SPAdes) | ecosystem: Engineered > Bioreactor > Thiocyanate-remediating >... | reverse complement strand
AGTTAATCCGTTAGAATATCGTTTGATAACCTTTGAGATTTCATAAAAAATCTCCTGATTTTCCTCCTGATTTGAGATAAAAAATCTCCTGATAGACTCCTGATTTTTTTCGGAAAACTCCTGATTTTGAAAATTTGGATTTGGCATCCCTGGTTTATTGATAAAAGCTTTTACTTCGTCTATAGACGGCGTTATGAAAAACATTTACTTTTTTTTTCCTAACAATTATCGATACTCAAAATATTTACCAATGATAATTGACATCATTTTCATAATGTATAAACTTACTGCTCAAAAAAAATTTATCATATCTTTGCATGAAAGTGCTAACCGGACTTTAAAAAAAATTGAATATATCATATATTTTGTATTTATATCTGATATACAAAATTCAAGCAACTTATTCTCATACATTGCTGCGCTATTTGATAAAGTGAAACTAGAGATTGTTTTTTTTCTTGCATATTCTAAATAAAGTTAAATATTGATTTGAGGGATAAGAGAAAAAAATAAATTTTGCTTTTCAGCTTACAGATTTTTTTTTATCAATGCTTACTATTGATACGTATTATATACATATTTGATAAGAAAATTTGTTGGCGTCAACAATAGTTTAAATACTTGAACATCAGTTCTTTTTTTCTGTTTATTATTATTTGTTCCGATCAGCATAATATTTTGTCCAAAAAGTGCGCATTTCTACTGTTTTTTTTTGCTTTTTGAAAAAGATATCGCCCTTTTTCCCCTTAATAGAACAATTTCTCCTATATATGTAAATCTTTATGTGCTGACATTCATTACACTCAAAACAATTTCGGATGTAAGTAGAAGAGTAAGTTGGATTACAAAAATGAACAATATGATATTGATATTGTTCGTACATTTTATGACTGTATCGGCACAAATAAATCTTTATTTTACCGATGAAATAAAAGGAAATACTGATAATATGTTTGTGCAACATCATTGCTTCTACTACGTGGTTGATGGCTATTCGTCTCCTGAAATTATTCCTTTTTGTTTGAGCGAACCGGCATCGAAATGGCATATTGAAAAAACAAATATGGATTCAATCTCTACCTTTGCTCAACTGAATCAGAAAAAGATTACCAGTGAACAATTATACAGTTGGTCAGCACCAATTGACGTTATTGAACGTTATCAATTCTATTTAAATCAACTATCAGTTGAAAATCAATCATTAGAAATGGAAAAGGAAGTATTTTATAACTGTACGTCATCAACATTTGGTTCACAATGTGAATATAAATTGGATATTCCTAATATTGTCCCATCAATGCATGACAATATATACGAATATTATCGGCAGCAATTTTACAGTTTTTCTTCAATACCAATGACCTGTTACGTATACTTAAAATGCGATCGTGGTCTAACATCAGTATGCCTAGATTGGACTGAAATATGTGATGGAAAGGTAGATTGTAGTGATGGAATTGATGAACAACATTGCTCACCGCTTACAACAAATGTATGTCAAGATAACGAATATCGATGTGATAACGGTCAATGTATACCTTCAGCAATGTGGGGAAATGATTTACTATGTCTTGATCGTTCTGATCAGCCAATCCCATACCACACGGATGATTTCATAACTTCTATTCCGTCATTTAAAAACGAAGACGAGATTTGCTCATGGCGTAAACGTACAAAGGGTATTTCACATGATATTATTGGCCATTTTACAAGTTCCTGTAAAGATGTTCGTCATCAAAAAATCGAACAAGCAATGTTTTTAACTGCATCGACAGCAAATCTAAGTAATGATTGTCTTTTAGCATTTCAATGTTATGGTAAACTTTCAACAATCAATAGTCCATCATTATGTCTCAATTTCTGCCAACATGATAAATGCTTAGAAATTATTGAAAATACGTGCACGAATATGTTTTTTTATCCAACAGTATCGATCGTTTTTGGTCATATCTATTTTGCTTATACAAAACAATACATTATCAGTTCATCAACTATGGATTATATTCTACCTGAATATATCTGTTATAATGAACAAATGTGTAGTGGATTTCCTTCAAATATTACGTTATTACATTTTCAAGAAAGAACATGTCATCGTCGTGAAGACGTTGCATTATCGTTCAATAGTGATACAATCGAACCGTATATCGATTTTATTGGATTTGTCTACTCCAAATTTGGTCATTGCAATCAAATAATAAACGCTAAGTCAAATATTTGTAATAATTCTTTTACGTATCAATGTGAAAATTCATCGAAATGCATTCCAATATCTTACATTGGTGATGGTATTCGAGATTGTGATTATGAAGATGATGAAAAACAAATTACTGTTGATAAAGTTTGTTCTCTGAAAAATATAAAAACCTTTTATAAATGTGCCAACGAAAATAAATGTATTCATCGTCAACGACTCAAAGATGATACATGCGATTGTCAAGAAACTCAATCGGGCTTTTGTGACGATGAAAAACAACTATTTACTGAATACCCTCAACAAATTAACTACTTAGGCATTTGCGACAGTTCAATTTCTAGTGAACCAATTCTAATTGATGGACAAATTCATACCGACGAAACAGAATGTGAACAATGGCCATGCAATAATCGACAAACACGATGTAATTATGCCTGGGACTGTCCCAATGGCGCGGATGAATTAGATTGCTATACATCGCCACCAATCAATTGTTCATCAAATCAACATGTTTGTGTTTCACCACATACAAATGATTTTATGTGTTTACCTATTGAAAAAATTAATGATAACGTAACTGACTGTCTTGGTGATATTGATGAATCAGCAATGTGTCCACAAAGTACCTATTTGGGAAGACAAATGTTTATTTATTGTAAACAGGGTAATGATGGTATATGTTGGACTCGGGAAAATTTGTGCATATTCCATCCTGATTGTGACAATAAGAACATCGATAAGTATTGCCAATTATCGATGAGTCGTTATGATCAACCAGAAATTGAGTCTGTTGAAAGAATTCCATCTACACGTGTTGATAACCATTTCGATTTAAAATCCAACAGTAAAATAAAATCACATTTATCAAAGGTGGACTCGTCTGAAAAATATTACTGTCATCATGGCCTTCCTCTACAAGTTGTATTAAATAGTGCGAAGGGTTTAACAACAAAATCGTGTCTCTGCCCACCAAGCTATTATGGAGATCGTTGTCAATATCAAAATCAACGTGTTAGTCTTATCCTTCAAATGAACACACCTGCATCATCAATTCAAACACCATTTCTACTTATTGCGTCATTGATCGACAATAGCACTCAGCGAACCATTCATTCGTATTGGCAATTGTTCTATTTATATCAACGCAACGAAAATGATCGGTTTGATATCCAGTTAGTTTATTCGAATCGGCCAAAAGATCTTTCAAAACAATATTTTATACAAATTGATATCTATGAAATGGTTTCATTACGTTATCGTGGAAGTATGTTTACAACATTGAAATTTCCATTTTTACCTGTTGAACGTGTTGTTATTGAAATTAAAATACCAAAGGTTAATGATATAGTTCAAAGTTGTGATGCTGATCATCAATGCAATTATGGTCAATGTATTCATTATTTAAATGAACGAAATAGTTACTTTTGTCAATGTCAACCAGGTTGGACTGGAGAGTATTGTGATATACCACACACATGCTCGTGTTCATCTGATTCGTTATGTGTTGGTGTAACAGCAGATAATCGATCGATATGTTTATGTTCTTTGAACAAATTTGGTTCTAAATGTTTATTATCTCGAAATATATGTCAACCAAATCCATGTTTAAATGGAGGTTTTTGTGTGTTTCGCAATAATTATATGTCATCTGTTGCACCGTATGTTTGTGTCTGTCCGATGGGATTTCGTGGAAAAAGATGTCAAGAAATGGATAACAAAATTATTGTTTCATTTGACCAAAATATACAATTGTCTTTACCATCACAAATATTTCTCTTTTTTATTGAATTTCATTATTGGTTATCTATTTTGGATGCAACTTCAGCAATCGTATGTGAAAGTCAAACTTCAACTATTAGCTATGCCTCTTATCCTTCTGATATGCTGATCATTCAACTTTCACTGTCTGAGCTTCATTTAATTGAAAACAACTCATCAGTCTACAATGTAACAGTTAATCCATTAAATCGTTGCCCATCTATACATGAAGTATTCAATGAGAGTATAGCCAACATGCATCTTATTCGTCGTATTAAACATTATAATGTTCCATGTCAAAATCGATCAGCAAACTTACGATGTTTTCATGATAGTGTTTATATGTGTCTATGTCAAGATTTTGGTGATCAGCGGTTAGCTGACTGTGTTCAGCTCAATAGAGATGTCAGAATTTCAAATCCGATATTTACATACGATGAAATGGAACACTTATGTTTTGCAAATAATCAAATTGATTTTTCGACTTCCTCAACATCTTCAACAACATCATTAATGTCATCTACAGCGAATAAATCAATTTTAACTTCATCATTAACATCAGTTATTTTAAATCAATCAAATATCACCAAATCACTCATCGACATTACAACATCATCGAATTCTGCTTATGTATTCATTAAACATTATAACGATAAGTTTCTCCCTTTAGTGTTTCTGCTTTGTGTGTTGTATTATCACTCATCAACATAAAAGAAAACGATCACAAATATATGAACTTTCTAGTTAGTTAATTCCATTTAAATTGAACAGTAGTAGTGTGTGGGAATTGTTTGATGGAGATTTCAGATGAATAATATAAAGATGAGCACTTGGCGGAATTACGATTTTACTACTATTTGTGTATTAAATAGAAGAAGAACTTCATCTTCAGTCTTATAATGTGAGGGAGTACGCATTAGAGAATATGGTTAACAGTAAGAAAGATGACAAAGGATATAGAACTAATTATATAAAGAAATTCTAAAATCCATATTTGGCTCATTAGTTTCACTTTTCGATATTGAGAGCTATTAAAAAATGTTAGAAATGAAAAAGTTCTTTTACTTAACTTGACATTGATTAATTGCTTGAGATATTTACTAACATTAAATGTTTGTTTTCTGTTCGCAGTGATCTCCACTTGTAAATGCGACGATTGTGATGTTGAAATATTTCCAAATTTTTTTATACATAAAAAGAAAAAGTTTATTACAATTGAATCCATTAAAAACGATCAATTCATCTATCTAAATAGAAATCAAGTTTTCGATCAACATCTCTTCATTGACTTTGATCAACAACTAATTCAAAATACGGTGTCATTTGAGGGTTATACAAATGCATATAATACAAAAATTAAAATAATTAAACAGAGAGAAGAACAAAAGCTATTACCTGTGATTAGTCATAACGGAGACGTGTAACCCATGTTATGAAAATCGCCGTGATTTTCGCGATTATCGGTAAAACTGATGATTAGTCAAAATAAATCATTATTCTCTCTAGAAATCGACGATTAATCGTGTTTTATCATATATATATATGCATAAGATATGATTTGATCGAAATCAGAAAAATCACCACGATTAATCGAAAAAAATCGGCGATTAATCAGATTTGAAAAATAATGAATATTAAATGTTTCATCGAAAAAAAATTATTTGAATATAATTTACATTGAAAATTACATATTTTCAAAAGAATTGTGCTGAAAATACAATAAATCGCTAAAGATAAGCAAATTTTTTGCTAAACTCGATATTCATCGCGGAGGCTCAAGTCTGGTTGGCCGACGAAAACAAAGATCGACGTCTCGATTATCTCTCTATTTCATTCATTCTTTGAACGTCGTGTTTAGTAATTAGTTCAAATAAAAAATAATTTATGTTTTCTTTAGTAAGCATAATCGAATGTTTTTCTTGTCTCAATCTATCGTTTTGTTTTATCTAATATTTTAGATAAAATGTTTGCTCTCATTTTAGTTTTTGATGAAAGTCTTTCCAAATAACATCAAGTCATCCATCGTAAGCTGTCGATCAATAAAACGAAACTGAAAGAGTTTATTTTTTAGATCTCAATAGCTGGATAACTACGATGGCCATTTTAGCGTGTCAATATTATTTGTGCTCATCGTGTTCTCTATATTAGATGTTTTGTAACTTTTTAGTCGTGCATGCTGTTGTTTTTTCGCATATTTTTCTATGTGTAACGATAAAGTGTTGTTGCTTTTGCTCAATGCGCCCCTTATCTGTTTTTTTTTTGTAAATAAAAATTATAATAAAAGAAAACAAATCTACCTGATTGAATTAATGAAAAAAAGCGATTAAACGGCGATTAATGCAGATAAACTAGCGCTAACTCAATGGTATATAAGGAAAAGAATCACTGATTAATCGCGATTTATCGTAGTAATCACTCAAACTATCGCAAAAAATCGCTGATTAATCGCGATTAATTGGACAATTATCACTTTGATTAATCAGCGATTAATCGTCGATTTTCGAGTGATTTCAGGGACATGGGATCTCATTTCCATTACCTTTCTCATGGACTCTTTGTTAAATTTATATATGCAAGATGTTCTCTCTATTGTTGCTCTCTTCTCTCTCTTCGCTCTTTTCTCTCTCTTTTCTCTCTCTAGGTATAAATACCTAGAGTCAATGGAATATAGATGGAGTCAATCACGGAGTCAATCACGGAGTCAATAAGTCAACAAGTCAATCGAACTTTCAGTTCAATTGAAGTTAGATTCGTTCAGTGATTGATTCACACACTATTACATTCTTTCTACGCATGTTATTCTTTTTATTCATATAACTTTTATCTTATCAATAAAATATTGATTGTATACTTCGAGTAAACAATCAAACCAAACTCATTGTCAACTCAATAATCAAGAGTTCAGCAAACGAATAATCAGCACGTTTCACCTTTTTTCGTTACAATTCTAATGAAAGAAAAATAAATTTATTTTTGTAAATCAAATTTGGTTATTCTGTGATAGCTGCAATCAAGAATGTAAAGATTATTTTCTTGATCAAATGAGAGATCAATTGGCAAAAGGTTCGGTAGACTGAACATGTCAAAAATAATTTGACCTTGTTTTGCTCCTTTAAACCATCGTACAATTCGATTATTACCGAAATCTAGTACATAGAGAATGTCCGACTGATCGACAACGATTCTATGAGGCCAACGTAATTGATTGAGATCGTCACCTGGACCATTGCCACCAGCAACAACAGCTCCTTCCCATGCATATTTTACCCATTTCATTACACGATTATTTCGATAATCTGCAATATAAATCGATTGATCATCATCAACAAAGATGTGTTTAGGTTCATCGAGTTGATCAAAACGGTTTCCTTGCCCATTTCCACCTGCAACTAATGTACCCTGATTTTCTCCTATTTTCCATCGTCTTACTTCATGTTTATTCGCATTTGAAACATACAAATATCCATGATTATCCATATTTAAATTGGCACAATCAATATCCGAAATGATTGTTTCTCTTTGTTGATCATGTTGACGAGGGCATCGAACAATTCGTTTGTTACCATCATCGTAAATAATTAATGAATCTGTTTTTTTATCAATAATAATATCAGTTGGACAACATAATTGATCATTATCATTTCTTTGACCATTTTCAATATCAACAAGTCGACCACATGTTTCTCCATATTTCCATGCAACAATACGATTATTATTCGAGTCCGCAACATAGATTGTTTGATCTTCATGAATGGTAAAACTACACGGCCAATCGAGTTGGTTTAATTGATCTCCTGGCCAGTTATTTCCAATAGGGATCATACTACTTTGTTTCCATCTACTGTTGATCGAAGTATTTGCACGAAATGAACGATTTATTGATTTCGAAGAGTTCTGTGTCTCTGACGATATATCAAGATACATTAAGTGACCATCATTTTTCAGTGATTTTAATTGTAAAATATCATTCTTTCTTATATCACAATGAGACATTTCTAAATGAATAAGTGAATGATGCTCTTTTTTGATCGCATGAATTAATACTTGACCTAGTTGATGCGAAATAAACGATTGTGATAAACGTAAATGACTGATAAAATCATAATTTTCTAAGATATTCATTAACAGAGTTCCTTTTTCATCTGCAGCTTTTATTTTGCAAATATGCAAAGAAAGTTTTTCAATTGATTGATGTTTTTTTAATATGTGGAAAAGTTTTCGAAGAAAATGATTATCAGAAAAAGCAGTTGCATTGAGAAGATCAAGTTCAACTAGTGTTTGATTTGTTTCGAATAACTGACAAAAATGATTTGCTACTGATGATAAAACTAACGAATAATTCAATTTCAATCGTTTCAATTGATTGATAATCAAATGAAATATTGGATTTAAAATCTTCGTACTATTTGCATGATTAACAATCAATTCAGTAAATAATTTATTTGTATCAAGACATTCTTGTAGTTGTTGTTCATAGTTGCGAAAATGACGAGCACAAATATCTAAAGTTCGATGTAATTTATTTTGCGTTAATATTCGAATAAGTAAATTTTTCTGTCCACCTTGATAAGATTCATTGAAACGAACATTTAATAAAGAATTCGATAGATTTATTGTTATATGATTACAAATATATTTTGACGATCCAAAGTAATTGAGAATATCAAGATGGATAAATCGAAGACAACGAATCGATGATCGATTGATAATAATATCGATTAAACTATCGAAGTAACTTTCATAGATCGAACATTGATCAAGAATTAGTTCCGAAATATTAAAACCTTTTGTTAACGCTTCCATAATCATTTGCACTTTTGTATTTGTCAATTTCAATTGATGGAGAATTGCTTCTTTTTTCTTCAAATCGAATTTTCCTCCCATGGCTTCGAATTGTTTGACATAATCAGTCATTTTTTTATTAAAACTAATCTCATCATAATGTTGTTGGCAAACCCAACGAACATGTCCATCATCAGTCATTGTTCGGTACAAATTGCCTAAAGCTCTTGTGCAATCAATATGTTCTAAATAACTTTCAAGTTCTCGCAAATCCGCACCTTGTAATGGAGCTAATTGTAATTTATCTTTGTTTTCAACTAATGAAGTGCCTTCATACAATAGTTTAGTTTGGGGATTTTCGAGTAAATTCTGCATAGTGATCACTTGTTTTTTAATATTTTCATAATTAGTTGATGATTGAAGAGACGGAAGAAGATTATCAGCAATTATTGTTGTCGTATGTGACAAATTTGGAATTACAAATCCTCCAAAAGTAAGTAACACTTTAACAATTTTCATTGTTTTTAACAAATATGGACCATATTTTACAAGAAATTCTCGTAATTTTTTGATCGAATATCCTTCATGTGGAGCGACATGTAATTCTCTTGGATCATCTGAACATTCACACAGAAAATACAGTTTAGAGTGTGATTGATACAAATTTTGAACTGCATTGACCATTGCCCAATCATGATTTTTAGTTGGTAGAAGAAAAAAATAACGAGGAGTCGTGTACTCATGTAATTCATACATTAATGTCATTACATTTCTCATCTGTATTAGAAGTTGTTGAGTATTTTCATCGATACGATCAATTTTTCCTTCAATCCTATTGAGTTGATCACGAGAAACAATTTCAGAAGTTGTTTTTGGTACAATAGCATCGATAATTTCAGTTGGATATGCTTTGATACGTAAGTCTGTCGAGTTTTGACTAGATGTATTAGCAGCAAATGATAACTGAACACCTTTGAGAGAAAATGCTGTAACTGTTGGAAATCTTCGTTGAACATCTGACAAATAAAGATATTCAATTTTACTATGTATTACAGTTTGAAAGCATATAATTTCATTTTTAAAACGAACTCTTTGAATCTTGCTTTTCTTCATTACAAAATCAGAATAGAGCAGAAAAATTCATTAAAGTCTAAAAGAAAACAAAAGAATTTCTAGGACAACAATCGAATTGAAAATGAATGGATATTTTAAAAATAGATACAATCGTATTCAATAACAATTAATCGATTTAAAACCCGATACACTTCGAATAAGTTTTTATCTTTTAAGTCTGTTTCTTCGTCATCTGGACTTTGATTTAGAGTCAAGTTCTCAACAGAAAACTGCTGAATCATTTTGAATATTTATCTTTCAAAAACCCACGAATATCATTTATGACACTCTTTTGTTAATATACCCTTTGGACAAAGTAATATTTCATTTTTGATAACAGTTTATTTCATTGTCTTCTTCTCTTCTATTTACTTTTCAAAATTAAATAGAACAAAAGAAATATTCTTATTTTGAAGTACAAATCAAGAGCTCAACAAAAATTAGAAATGCAAATGTGTACAGGATTCATTGAACTATTGAGATTAAATTACTATTGTCACTGAACCGTATATGGTGTTTTAATTTTTAGGAGTGAAGTATATAAAATGAATTCTTTTTATCTTAATAGAATAAAATAAATAAGTCCATAGGACAATGTGAGTCTACATTCTATTTTGTTTTGAATAACCTATTTTATTATACAGAACAGAATAAAAAAACATTCAGGTGTTTGTCTATATAAAGTCATAGTTTGCTTATATCTCGTTATTCTTATTATAACAAATGAAATCTATAAGAGATCATTTAAGTTCTTTCCTTCATTTAACTAAATGCACAATATCTTCATCCAAAAGTCAGCTTGAAGATTTATCTAATGAGTTACTCTATCATTTGTTTGGCTATTTGTATTATCATGAAATCATATATGGATTTAGTCAACTAAACAGTCGTTTCGAACATTTATTAGAAACCTATTCAGATTATCATTTGAATTTAGTTGATTCAGAACTTAAATCAATAATTTTCACGGAAATATTCTGAACATTTTTTTGAATGAAATTTTCTTTCAAGAAAATCTTCTTTGATTAAATGAAGAATAATTACTGGTTGATAACGAAGAAGTTTTAGATAAAATGCTGATTTTCGATCGATTTGATCGAGACGTGTAATTGACCAAGATGAGATAAGTTCGAGAATTTGTTCGTTTGAACAATGTGAAACAAGATGAGCATCCAAATTATAACTTTCATGTGAATTGTTTTCGGTCAATTTTTGAATTAAATTATAATAAAATTCCCAATTAAATATAAATCAATTAACTACACCGCTTTCACTAACAAATATACTTTTTTGTTAAAATAAATTTACTGACTTCGAATGAGTTTATTTGCAGAGAACGATAATAAAAGTGAATAGTATGTACGAACTGAATTATTCTTATGATATGATTAGAAATAACATTTGGAATTTTTACATGAGTAAGAAATGATGTTTTTTCGACGATGGAGAAAATCCATTATCAAGCACTGTTATATTTCTATTCAACTTATTATTTTTATTTGATCACATGAAACAATTTTACGGAGATGAAGAGAGTAACCATAAATGCATTTACTTATGAAAAACCAAAAGTCAGAAAATGTGGATAAAACGTCACCGTATTATGCGCGTTCAAACCGCTATACAATTGCATTTTAGCCATCTCAATGATCGGTTTGTTGATCCAATAAAGCTACTAATTTACCTAAATAATGTTCTTTTTTGTTCTGTGATTTGAGTCCCGTATTTCCTAGTTTAAAAATCAAACGATGAACCTTCATGTACGTCGCACAAAAAAGTAAGAGCTTGGAAAAAAAGCAAAAAATTCATCTGAAAAATAGTCGTTTTTTCAAATTCTGGTGTGTTTAGGCAGTACAGAGAATTACAACTAAGAGAAAAAACAACGTATGTACGAAAGCATCAAAACTGTCATGTGATGATGTCAATATTCGGTTCTATCATTTAGAACAGAGAAAAAAAGTTCCATCCTTATATGATATATCTGTGCGCGTTTATTTTCTTATACCGAACAAAAAAGAACGAACAGAACAGAAAAAGAGTATGGAGAAAAAGTATCGATGTATATGTCTCTCTTCGCTGTATATGAAATGCATAAGTTAGTAATCTACAGAGATAGGTATTACTTGGAAAATACCAAGTAATTGTGCTGAATATAAATACGTAAAAAACATTTTGGGTATTAGGCACAAAAAAACAACTTTCTTATATTGCACTGCTGCTTGCTTACTGATACAACGTAAGTGTTTTCTTCATATTATTAAAAAAAAACATTTGCGCGATACTACGAGAGCGATTATACAGGATTATCTGAGGTTATCAGTAGTGTCGAATTTGAAACTTGAATTCAAATTCAAATTCAAATTAGTATTATCTATTTTGAAGTTTTCATATGAAAAAGTACCATTTTCGTAGACAATACGCCTCCGTTCACAAAGAGACGCCCTCATCCTAAACCATAATCTGAACTTGAATTTGAACTTGAAAACTTCAAATTAGATAATACTAATTTGAATTTGAATTTGAATTCAAGTTTCAAGTTTGACATGTATGATAGAGGTATGTGGATGAATACGTGAAGAAGATATCTCACGTTGGTACCCACCTAGGAACCATCTGAAATCTTTCAAATAACCTTCAAAATAGTTTTCCAAAATTCTTGAGGGTGACAGCGAAGTCTTTCATGACGTAGCGAAAAAATTCTTTTTTTGGTTCGAAATTATAGTAAACAAGAATAGATTAGTGTAACAATAGATTGAAAAACAATTCATAATAGTCTTAACCGGATACTGCATCCTACAAAGAATTATATATATATTGGAGCAGCTCTTTACAGATCTACCAGGAATCAGAGTGAGAAATGGATAGATATTTCGTCGACAGGATAAACTACTGCATTGAATGAAACTTGTTAGAGAGTTACCAA
>Ga0209960_1003682_pt1 | contig 12774 bp, 13 predicted proteins | sample ThiBiot_500_plan_2_FD_183947 | JGI IMG/M metagenome (GOLD analysis project Ga0209960, IMG submission 183947) | Wastewater bioreactor microbial communities from Cape Town, South Africa - Thiocy_expt_500_plan (SPAdes) | ecosystem: Engineered > Bioreactor > Thiocyanate-remediating >... | reverse complement strand
AGAGAGCTTAGTGAGAGTAAGATTTTTTTTTTTTTTTCCAATAAATAAACGATCAATAATAATAAATAATAAAAATGTAGAACTATCAGTTGTTGAAAATACAGCAATGGAAACAGAAAATAATGTTGAGCAAAATAATGAACAAGGAAATGAAAATGGAAATAGTAGTAATGAAAATTCAAGGGAAAGAGAAAGAGATAAAGGAAAAAGGAAATTAGAAAATCAATCACTTCAATTTGAGTCAAATGCAGGAAGTTCATTTAAACTTGCAGATTTTGGAAATGCTTGTTGGGTTCATAAACATTTCACTGAAGATATTCAAACAAGACAATATAGAAGTCCTGAAGTTATTCTAGGTTTTGATTTTATTATTTTATTTTATTTTCTCTTTATTAATTTTTTTTTTCTTTTCAGGTGCAGAGTACACAACAACAACTGATATGTGGAGTTTTGCTTGCATGGTATTTATTTATTTATTTCATCTTTTATATTATATTTATTTATTGATTTTTTTTTTTTCCCAGATATTTGAGTTGGCAACTGGAGATTTTCTATTTGACCCACATAGTGGAAAAAATTACTCAAGAGATGAAGGTAATCCTCACAATTCAAAATTAATTTATTTTTTTTAAAAAACACTTTTAACGAAAATAAATTAATTTTTTTTTTAAAAAAAAAGATCATTTAGCATTAATGATTGAATTACTTGGACATATTCCAAAAAATTTGGCTTTATCAGGAAGATATTCTAGTGAATTTTTTACAAAATCAGGTTTGGAATTATATTATTATTATTGAAACTTCATTTTGAAAAAAAATTAAATTTGGTTAATTAGGTGAACTAAGACATATACATAAACTTCGATTTTGGGGATTACAATCCGTTTTAATGGAAAAATATAAGTTTCACAAAAAGGATGCAGAAGAATTAGCAAGCTTTTTAACTCCTATGTTAGAGTTTAATACAAAAAAGAGAGCCACAGCTAGTGAATCACTGAAACACAGTTGGCTTAAAATTTAAACTGAGCAAAGAAGAAAAAAATTAATTAAATTAAAGAAATTAAAGAAAGATTCTATTTTTATGAAAAAATGTGTTTCTTTTGACAAAGAAAAAAACAAATACAATTAAAAATTAAATTCTATTCTATTCTATTCTATTCCAATTTTCTTTGGTCTGTGATAAAAAGGATAACCAGAAGATTGAGGAATTTCATTATCTGAATCTTCATCATCTTCAATTTCAATTTCTATTTGAGGTAAATCTTGCTTCCAAAAATTAAAATCGTTATATTCTTCTTTAGTTTCATTCTTAGCATTGACTGGAGGGAACATTTGATTTACAATTTCATTTAGACCAATGTATCTTTATTTATTTTTTTTTTTTTTTTAATAAAATAATAAAAGGATGAAGGACTAAAATAAAATAAGATTAAAAATTTGGGGAAAAAAAAAAATTACGTAGATTTAAAGGTTGTAACTAATTCTGTTCTAATATCTCCTTGAGGATTAATAGTAAAGATTCTTTGAGTTGGAACTCCAACTGCTCGATATGAAATTGCATCCTTTTTGAAAAAAAGAAAAAAAATATTTAAGATGTCAAAATAAAATAAAATAAAATAAAATAAAAACTAACAGTAATTCTATTTCCAAAGCCTGCATAAAATGGATTTCTTGTTGGAAATAAACTTTTAACATCATTTAAAACAGCGATTTTAAAACTTTCTGGTTTTCTAAGAATGACTTCCCTATGAAATGCTGCAAGTAATCTATCAGGTGCACAAATACATGGACCTTAATTGTTTGAAAAAAAAATGAATTATTTCATTGATTAATAGAAAGAAAAAATTTTTTCCCTACCTTCAGGAAGTTTCCATCCTCCTGTTTGTTCAACCCATTTTAAAAATTCTCTTGTTGAGTTTGCCTTTTTTTATTTTGAATATTTATGTTTTCACTAAATTTGTTTTTGAACAAAAAAAAAATTTAATGAATTAATTAATTACTTGACCAATTGCTCTTGAAGTTAAATAGAGAATTTTATAACCATTTTCAACAACATTAGAATACAAGTTTGCAACCCCTGAGTGGGTCCAATCTTTTCCAACTGCAGTAAAAATGTGTCCCAATGTATCAGATCTAAGGTAATTAATGAATTAATGACAGAACGGTTTGAGATATTTTCTTTTAAGAAAAAAAAAAAAACAAACTTTGTAATAGTTCCATCAACATCAGAAATAACAATTTTAACATCATAATTCCATAAATAAATTGTAGATGAACATGATCCCCCTTCAATTGTAAAAGTAATAGAATTGGCACCATCTTTTAAGTTGAGACTTTTCTATTTAATTTTATGATAATTTTTAAAAAAAACTAAATCATTATTATTATTTTGTTTGTTTATCGTTTACCAATTGTTCACTTGTTAGTCGAATTGATTTTACATGAACAACTGCATCTTCATTATCCTAAATTTAAGAATAATTTTTGATGGAAAAAAAAAAAAAAATAGAAAAAAAAAAAGAAAATACTATTGTTCCATTAGAATTTGTTAAGGTTGTACTAACGGGAGATATATTTTGCACTTCTTGATTTTGTTGTGAAATATTGTTAGCGTTTGTATTAACATTGATGATGGTATTAGTTTGAGTTTGGGTTTGAGTTTGAGTTGTTGTGTTTCCATTTGCTTGATTTATTGAAGATTGACTCAATGTAGATTCAGATCTTCTGAACCAATTTTTCCAACCTTTTCCGGATGAATTTGTTCTCTTCATAACTCGTTCCTTATAATTCTTGAAGAAAATTGAAAATTGAATAGATTATGTTAATATTCACTTTTTTTACTTTTTGAAAAGAAAGAAAAAAAAAATTACTTCTTGAAGTAAATTCTTCATACAATCTCTTGTTACAGGTTTATTAAATACAATTAATGAAATTAAAAATGGTAATGCAACTGGCCATCGATACATTCTATTAAAAAAAAAAAATTAATTATGGGAAATTAATTGAGAAGAAGAAGAAATGGATGATACCGATTTTCAATTCTTACAACTAAATGAGGATTGTTAATAAAATACATTGGATTTGAACAAAAATCTTCATAACTAACTTCATATTTTGCAAAAATATCACTTGCATGCTTTTTTTTCAAAAAAAAAAAAAAACAAATCATTATTTTTTTGAAAAAAAATGTGATAAATGAAAACAAGTTTACCTCTGCATCTTGAGGAGTAATTAAATCATTTGGAAGAGCTTCTCCACAAAGTGATAAATCAATGAAGTATGTTTCCTTTGTTGCAGCCTCATCATCGTATCCATCAACTGATGAAGGTACACCAGTAGGGAGTAATCTATTTTTTATTTATTTGAAAAAAAAAAAAAGAATTTCAACAAATAAAATTTAAATAAATAAATACTCATTAAGAACTTCATCTTCAATTTTAAATTGAAGAGGATTATGAGGGCCAAGTGTTGGAGATATGGGAGAGAAATGATTTTGTGGTGAGGAAGGAAAAATTTGATTGGAGGTTGTTGAGTTGAATGAAGAACTTTGAGATGTTGAATTTGATGTATTTTGAGGAATTGAAATACTATTGGTGGGATTCATGTTGATGACAACCTCATTTTGAGAATGAGTTTGGGAATGAGTTTGAGAATGGGTTTGACTTTGACTTTGAGGATGAGTTTGAGTATGGGTTTGGGTATGGGTTTGAGTTTGAGTTTGAGAGTGAATTTGAGTTTGGGAATGACTTTGAGAGGAAAGTCCTAAAGAAATTCCAGACAATTGAGGACTTTGAGTATTTGGAGAAGAATTTTGTGAAGAGTTTTGTGAACTCTCACTAGAAGTTTTTTTGGAATTGTGAACAATGGTTTTTTTGACTGGGAGATTTCCCCAACCCCAAGACCATCCTTGACTTACTCCCTTTAAAGAAAAGAAAAAGATTCAAAATTCAAAATTTAGAAATTGTGAAAAAAAAAAAAGAAAAAGTTACCTCTCCTTCACTGTCACTAAACTCAGTATCTGAAGAATTTTTTTTCATTTGATCAGCTTCAGTATCAGATAAGGATCGATCATTTGTTTGGGGATTTGGTTCATTCTTTTTAAGCTTATGAATTGCTTCATCAGATTTCCAATTACCAGGACTAGTTGAATTTGAAAGAGCAATATGTTGTTCTGCTTCTGCAATCATACTTTTGACGTGATCAATTTGAATATCCTTTAAATCAGATTTTGGGTCATCTAATTATTATTAAGAAATTTAGAAATTGAAATCATAAAATATAAATGAAAAATAAAATATAGAAGATCAACCTTTAAGAGTTTCTATTACTTTTTCCTCTATTTCTGCATCAAGATCAAGTGGTTCCATAAACTAAAAGATGATCAATTTCAATTAAAATGGTTCATTTAAATTATTATTAAATTATTAAATTACCTCTGAAGGTTTATCATTTGTTGCATCAGATGCATGTTGAATAGGTGATGTTACTATATCACCAGGACCTAAAGTCTATTTAAAAAAAATTTTTTTTCAATAATGTCAAAATTGAAAAAATAATCATAAGAAGAATAAAATTCCAAACCTCAGTTTCAACCACAAAGAAAGCTTCACCAGCTTCTCCAACTTTCATATACAAACCAGCTTTTTCTCCATTAATAAATATCTCCACTTTATTTTGTTTCGGCCTTAACAGCTTCAACTTTCCAAACCTTGCATGGAAAGGAGTTGAAATTAACTCTCCATCAGGTTGTCTCACCACCAAAATGTCAATTGAACCACTCAATGTTGCAGGGTTCATCTCTTTATAAAACGTTTGAACATAAGTCAGTATTTTATTCACTTTCTCCATTCTTCTTCCTCAAAGTTCCTTTTTTTTTTTTTTTTTTTTTTTTTTTTTTTGTGAAATAAATTGTGAATTGAATGAAGTTTCTTTTACCTTTGAAAGACAAAACTTTAACTTTGAAAGAGAGTATAGTTTTAAACTTTAAATGTTTGTACCTGAGGTCTCACAAGTTCCACGTCTACTAAATTAATTATAAAGAAATAATGAAATTTTCACACGAAAAAAATTGAGATTTTTTCCCTTCTAATAGAATTTCAAATATATCATTCAACTATTCAAACTTTTAAAAAAAAACAATATTGTTAACATTGAATGAATCGATATGAATCAACATGAAATTACAATATTGTCTTCATTATTGAAACCAGTTTATGGTTCAATTAATTCAATTAATTTTTTTGTTTTAATTGTTTTTTCCCTTCATTTTGGAAATTTTCAACTTTTTTATTCAATTTCTTCATTTTTTTCCCAATTTCATGAAAATTTCTCAATTATAATCAATCAATTAGAGAATCAATTAAGGGAACCAAACAACTTTGAGAAAGAGTTGAGTTATTGTAAGTTATTATTGAATTGAATTGAATTGTAGGTTTGTTATAAATGATTTTTAAAAATCACACATTTCTTATTATGGAAACACAATGCCTCTTCACGTGACTATTGGATTGTTTTCAAATTTTTTAATCAAGAGAACAGAACCCCAAAAGTTACTCCCTTCTAATCTCCCCTCTCCCCTTTGATTATTCGAGCTATTAGTATAAGAAGCACTTCATAATATTGGAAATATGGATTGATTGATTGGATTGATGAATTGCTTTTTGCGAGTGGACTTTGGAAATTTTGTTATCCAAAAAAAATCAATGAGTTACTTGAGGGGCCATTTAGCAGTTCTCGTTTCAAATTTGACTTGCAACTTTGATGTTTTGGCTCCAAAATTGAGAATGGAAGGACTTCGGATCTTTTCAGGAGTTATAAGAACATTAAATGTTAGTCATTTGCCTTGCTTAAATAAATAATAAACAATTAAAAGATAATTGAAGATAATTGATTTTGATTTTTTTGTTTCTTGGTTGTGAAAGTTATCATAATGGTTTGGTCAGTCAAAAAAATTTCAGTTTCAAGAAAGCACGTGTGAATTGCGATGTTTGAAAGCGATTGGGCTCAGTCAAAGCCAGTAAACCTCTAATTCTATTCTATTCCTTGAATTATTTCATATTCAACATTCAATTCTTATTCTATACTCTTATTCTCTTTCTTTGATTCATACTGCTTCTATTTCTTTTGGTTTCTTTTTCCTTCCACAAAACCACTTTCGTGATTTCCTTCAAAATTTGTTCTTGTAACTTTTTAAACTATTGTAGCTCATTTATGTTGTTTATAACTATCTATTTTCTTTTTGTATTTTATGTTCCTTTAATTAATTATATTTATCTTAGAAAATCCAACAACGAGAGAAAACCAAAGGCAAAAAGAATCAGAATCAAAATGAAAAAGGTAATATTATTACAATTTATAACTTCATGATTAAATTGAACAATATAATATTTAGCTGTCAATTCAAATTCAAATTCAACATTAAAGTCTAAACCAAACTTAAACTTAAACTCAAGGGTAGAATTTAAACAAGGAAGAAATCAAAAGAAACACAATTTGGGAGTCCAAGAACAAAGAAATAAACCTTTCAATCAAAAGGTTTTTTTCCTTCTTCATTTCTTCAAACAAAAAATATTTCAATTCAGAGAAAAAAAATAGTCTATGAAAGATAAAAAACAGAATGGGAATCATAATTCAATGGCAACACAAAACAAAAATTTCAAGAAAAATCAAGATAAACCAACATCAAATGTGAAACAATCTCATCAACAAAATCAAAATCAAAAACAAAAGAAAAATCAAAATCAAAATCAAAATCAAAATCAAATGGATTTGAAATCAAAAAAAAGAGTTAGGGAAGAAGAAAATGAAGAAGAAGAGGAAGTTGAAGAACGTGGTATTCCAATGGTTCCAATTTTAATTTTTTTTTTAAAAAAATAAAATAAAATAAATTTAAAAATCCAACAATAAAACTAAATGAAAGAAAAAAATTAAAAAAGCAACCACAAGAAAAAAAGTTAAAACTTTCAGGGAAAAATTCTTTTGCTACAATGATGAACAAAATGAAAACTCAATTATCAGGAGCTAAATTTAGATGGATTAATGAACAATTATATACAGAACCTAGTCAAAAATCTTTTGAAATTTTTCAAGAAGACCCTAATCTCTTTGAAATTGTATGATTCTTTTTCTTCCTTTTTTTTTTTTCTTCTGAAATTTGAATAAAATGAAAATCAAATAATTAATCCATAGTACCACGAAGGATTTCGTTCACAAGTTGAAAGTTGGCCTTCAAACCCTGTTGATATATTTATTTCCTACTTAGAAAAGCAATGTTCTCCAAATTCTGTTATTGCAGATTTTGGATGTGGAGATGCAAAAATCGCTCAAACTTTACATGAAAAAATTGAACAAATTCATTCTTTTGATTTAGTTGCAAAGAATGATTATATCACAGCTTGTGACATTGCTAAAGTTGATTTCTTTTTTCTTATTTTTTTCAAAAATCTTTTTCAATTTTATTCATCATTATTCATTATTAGGTCCCATTAAAAAATAATTCAGTTGATATTGCAATTTTTTGTCTTTCTTTAATGGGGACAAATTTCATAGATTTTCTTAAAGAAGCATATCGAGTTCTTAAACCTCAGTAATCTTTTTTTTTTTCTTGATTCCAACGAAATTTTAAAACAAATAATTAAAAATTCAAGAGGACAATTAAAAATTGCTGAAGTTGTAAGTAGATTTGAGAGTCTTGATAAATTTCTTGAAGTTTTAACGGATATGGGTTTCAAACTTGTTTCAAAAGTTTGTTTTTTTTTTCTTCTATTTGTTATTGTTTTAATTTTGTTCTTATTAGCAATCTTTTAAAAAACAATAGGATGATTCAAATAAGATGTTTATATTGTTAGATTTCGTTAAAACTCAAACCCAAACTCAACCAAAGAAAAATAAAAACAAAGATAGTAAACTAGAATCAAAAACATCAAAACCATTATTGAAACCATGTCTATATAAGAAAAGATAACTTTCAATTGTAAAAAACAGAATTCAGACATAATAATAATATCATAAACAACTTTTGATTTTACTTTAATATATAATATTCTGATTTTGACTTATGGCTATAAAATAGATGTGATTCAAATTCCAATTGGATAACAAATAAAAAGCGAATCAAGAAAGCTGAAATAAACAGGATAGACAATCCCCTTTCTTCATCGTTCAGAAAAAAATAAATAATTTTTCAAACTTTGAAGTGGAAATGGAAGAAAAACTTTATCAAGCGTGCACAGATGGAGAAGTTGAAGAAGTTATAAAATTACTTCAAAATTCACAAATTAACATTAATTGGCAAAATCAGAATAATTATTTAAGAACACCTTTATATATTGCTTGTTTAATTGGACGGACTGAAATTGTGAAATTATTATTAAATGATAAAAGGATTGATACCAATAAAGCAGATAAAAGTGAAGAAACACCTTTATATATTGTTTGTTATAATGGATCGACTGAAATTGTGAAATTATTATTAAATGATAATAGAATTGATATCAATAAAACAACAAATGATGGTTCAACACCTTTTTATATTGCTTGTCAAAAAGGACACATTGAAATTGTGAAGTTATTATTAAATGATAATAGAGTTGATATCAATAAAACAACAAATGATGGTTGGACACCTTTTTATATTGCTTGTGAAAATGGACACCTTGAAATTGTGAAATTATTATTGAATGATCAAAGAATTGATATTAATAAAGCATCAAATGATGGTTGGACAGCTTTTCATATTGCTTGTAGAAATGGACATATTGAAATTGTAAAATTATTATTAAATGATCAAAGATTTGATATCAATAAAACAACAAATGATGGTTCAACACCATTTTTGGTTGCTTGTGGAAATGGAAAAACAGAAGTGGTGAAATATCTGTTAGGGCGTGGAAAAGAAATAGATATCAATAAAAAAAATAATGATGGAAAATCTGGTCTTGGTTATGCAAAAAAAAATGGAAATACAGATATTGTTAAATTAATTGAATCATTTCAAATGAATCCAAATGAAACAAGAGCAAAATTAACAAAAGAATTTGTAATCCGTAAATTTTCGATTGTTAAATTTTTAATTATTTCATTGTTTCATCAAATTTCTATCTAGATGAAATACAGGTACAACTTTATCAAGCATGTTCAAATGGAAAAGTTGAAGAAGTTCAAAAATTACTTCAAAACTCACAAATTAACATTAATTGGCAAAATCAAAATGATTTTTTAAGAACACCTTTTTATATTGCTTGTCAAGAAGGACATATTGATATTGTGAAACTATTATTAAATGATAATAGAGTTGATTTCAATAAAGCAGAAAATATTTATGGTTGGACACCTTTTTATGTTGCTTGTTATAATGGACACATTGAAATTGTGAAATTATTATTAAATGATGAAAGAGTTGATATCAATAAAACATCAAATAGTCATCGAGATGGTAGTAAAACACCTTTTCATATTGCTTGTGAAAATGGACATATTGAAACTGTGAAATTATTATTAAATGATAAAAGAGTTGATATCAACAAAGCAGAAAAAGATGGAGAAACACCTTTATATATTGTTTGTTATAGTGGATCGACTGAAATTGTGAAATTATTATTAAATGAGAAACGTATTTCAATAAGAAAAAAAACAAATAAAGGAAAAACTGTGTTTGATATTGCAAAAACAAATAATCATTCAGAAATAATGAAACTAATCAAAGAAGCTGATACAGGTAATTTGGCTAAACGACTAAGAAATAGAAATGAAACAATTGTAAATAAAAATAAAATAGAGCAAAGATATTCAGAGTATTTAGAAACATTTGAACACTTCCCCTTCTTGTACATTGAAAACGAAACAATCAACAAACAAGATTTTCTTGTTTTAAATGAACATTTGAAAAAGAATAAAAACATCAAAGAATTAAGGTTATTTTGAATTTTTTTTTCTTCTTTCAAATTTTGAAATAAATTTGAAATAGGTTAACAAATTGTGGTTTGATACCTTCTAATATTCTCGAAATATTAAAAACTTTGATTTGGAAATATGAAAATTTACAATTGAGCAATCTACAAAATATTGAGTATTTTTAATTCATTTTGATTCATTTTTTCAAATTTAATCGATCTGAGAAGAAAATGGTAATATTAATTAAAACAAAAATTTCAATAGAATTGATGATATAAAATTGGAATCAACAGAAGGATTAGAAATAATACCAATTGAAATTAGAAATCAAGGAACAAAATCAATTGTTCAATACATTTTAGATTTATGTAAATCCCCAAATTCAAATCCACTTTATCGAACAAAATTAATGGTTGTTGGTTTTGAAAATGTTGGTAAAACTACAATTTTAGATTGTTTATTTCCAATTACAGATCTTGGTGAAACAAAAGGAAAGTTGGTTAGAAATGAATATTTAATTGAATTACAAGGAAAATATTTTAGAAGATATAAACCAAAAGAATTAAACAAAGATTATAAAGAAATTATTCTTGAAAATAAACAATGGAATATTCAAGAAATAAAAGAAACAGGATTGGAATTAATTCCATTAATTGATAAAAATCAAAAGAAGAAAATTGAAATTTATTTCAAAGATAAAGAAACAAGAGATAAATGGATTGAAAGATTGAAAAGAGTGATTTTAAATTCTGCAACTCATGGAATTGAAGTGAATACTCATATTTGGAAAGCTTCAACACTCAATCAACGTCCAAACCAAAGTATGGAAGCAAAACAAAATGGAAATGAAAATAAAGGAAAGAAAGATAAAAATGAACAAGTAGAATATTCAACATGGGATTTTGCAGGACAAAATGATTATTATAATACACACCATTATTTTTTATCAAATCGATCTATATTTTTAGTATTATATAGAATGGATAAAGGAATTAAAGGATTGGAAAGTTTGGATTTTTGGTTGAAATCATTATCATCTCATTTAAATCAAAATTATTGTGATGAAAATGGAAAACCATTTTATTCAATTATTATTGTTGGTACTTTTTTGGATTCAATTGTTAATGATAATCAAAATAATGAGGATAAAAATTTGAGACAATCGAAAATAATGGAAATATATGATAAAAATGGATTAAAATCCCCACCATTTTATTTTGAAGTGAGTTGTTCAACATTGGAAAATATTGATGAATTAAGAGAAATTATATTTTATAATTCATTAAGTCATTCATATATGGGAGAAAATGTTCCAATTGGATATTTAACAATTGAAAAATCAATTTATGAATTAAGGAAATTGAAACAAGATCATCCAATTATTGAAATTCAAGATTTAATTAACCATGTTCAATCACAATTTCAATCACAATCATTTGAATTTGATATTGAATTTGTGAAAAGAGCATTAAGATTATTACATGAATGGGGAATTTGTATTTATTTTGATGAACCAATTGAATTATCAAATATTGTTATTTTGGATCCACAACATTTCACAAAAATAATTTTGGGAGATTTATTCAAAGCAGATGAATCAATAAGACAATTAAGATCAAATGGAATTATTGATTATTCTCAATTAAACAAGATTTGGAATGGACCTACAAATTTAATTGATACTTATTTATCTTTATTGGAAAAATTTGAAGTTTGTTTTATTTTGGAAGATCAACAAAAAGGAAATCAAACTGAAAAGAAAAATGAAAATCAAAAGAAATTAATTATTCCAAATTTACTTTCAGAAGATAAAATAAAAATAATTGGAGATAAACAAAGAATAAAATGGCCAACAACAATTCCAAGAGGAGAAATTGAAATCGAAAGAATATTTTCATTTAATCAAGTTCCAAGTGAAATGGTTTCAAGATTATTGGTGAGATTTCATGATAGGATTGTTGATAATATCATTTGGAGAAGAGGTGTATTATTAAAACATTTTGATACTGAAAATGATAATGTCTTATGTTTATTGGAAGTTAAAATGGATGAAAATTTATTTGAGATTAAAATTAGAGGAAAAGAAAGGAAAGAATGTTTAGAAATGATGAAATATATTTATGAAGAAGTTAAAATAGTGAGTGGAAATTATAAAGGAGTGAAATGGAAAGAATGTGTTAGATCTCCTCATTTTTCAAAAGGATTGATTGATTTGGATGATATTCATCAAGATTGTAAATTGGAATTAAAAGATAGAACATTAATTTGTCCAATTACCCATTTTCCAATTTATGGTGAAGATTTATTATTTAAAACTGGTTTACTTGATTCTTTGGATAATCAAAATAAGATAAGTAATTATTGGAAATACAGTTATGAAAATCAAAATCAAGAAAGTAAAAAAAGTGAAACAGAAATACTCTTTGAAAACTCAAAAATATTAAATAAAGCTGAATGTGACAAAGTTGAACATTTACTTCATTCATTTGGATTTGATATTTCAAGAGCTGACAAAATTATTGGAATTGAAAACAAAGAATGGAAGAAATCATTTGAAGTTTGTGGTCAACAAATCTATGGAAGGCTTCAGAATAATCCAAATTTATTTAAGAAAGAAGATTGGATTGAAAAATCAGAACCAGAATTAAGAAAATCACTTATTCAGCGTTTGGGTGATTATATTTCAAAATTTAGAGAAATTGGATGGAATCATGGAAATAATGTAATTTCATTGTTTCAAATCTTTCTTTCTTTGTTCTCTTTCAATTTATTTCAATTTATTTCAATTGTAGCCATTTGTGATTCCAATGATTCAAGGAACAACTGAAGATGCTGCTTGGAGAATTGGTTTTTTTTATATTAGCTTGAAACACAAAGAATAAA
>Ga0209960_1003681_pt1 | contig 12777 bp, 14 predicted proteins | sample ThiBiot_500_plan_2_FD_183947 | JGI IMG/M metagenome (GOLD analysis project Ga0209960, IMG submission 183947) | Wastewater bioreactor microbial communities from Cape Town, South Africa - Thiocy_expt_500_plan (SPAdes) | ecosystem: Engineered > Bioreactor > Thiocyanate-remediating >... | reverse complement strand
TTGACTTAATGATTAAGGCTTTTTCAGTCAGATTAAGAAATTTGTAAGTCATTTTAAGCTGAATTAAGAAAAATCATGCTGAATCCAGCTTGATTCGGCTGAATCTGGCTTGCATTTTCTCCTAGGGTTATTGATATCAATTCTTTTATCATTTAATAATAATTTCACAATTTCAGTATGTCCATTATAACAAGCAATATGAAAAGGTGTCCAACCATCATTTGCTGCTTTATTGATATCAACTCTAATATCATTTAATAATAATTTCACAATATCAATACGTCCATTTTCACAAGCAATATAAAAAGATGTAAACCATTATCATTTGCTGCTTTATTGATATCAACTCTTTGATCATTCAATAATAATTTCACAATTTCAATGTGTCCCCAATCACAAGCAATCAAAAAAGGTGTCCAACCATATTCATTTGCTTTATTGACATCAATTCTTTTATCATTTAATAATAATTTCACAATTTCAATATGTCCATTTTGACAAGCAATATAAAAAGGTGTTTTTAAATAATCATTCTGATTTTGCCAATTGGTGTTAATATGTTCGTTTTGAAGTAATGTTCGAACTTCTTCAACTTTTCCATTTGAACACGCTTCATAAAGTTCTTCTTCTTTGGCAATGAGGCTCTTTATTTTGAAACCCAAAAACAAAACAAAAAAATCAACCAAAAAAATTAGCCACCACGGGGGCTCGAACCCCGGACCGTTAGGTTAAAAGCCTAACGCTCTACCGACTGAGCTATAGAGGCTATTTTTTGTTGGAAATTTTGTTCGAAAGTTTTAATGTCATTTTGGATTGAGAGAAAAAAAAAACAAAAGACAAAAAAAAAGTTTTCCAGTCCGCATTCAATTTCGAAACTTCATTCGATTGTTAATAGGGCTTGAGAAGGTGTTCTCTGTCAAAATCAAAAGGTTACAATGGTGCTTTTCCAATTTTTCCAATGAATTCAACGAATCCAATATTTCGAATTTCGATGACAATGATTATCCTCAGATTATCCGAGAATAATTTGATATGTTCTTAAAAATTCGAATGAATATGAATTTCGTTTGATCTGTAAAAAAGAAGTATATTCTTGATGAAGTGGGAAAAAAAAGGAGTTGCACAATCTATCTTTAATACAGTTTTTGAAACAAAGTAGTTATTTCTTTTTTGATGAAGTTCGTTGATTCTTTGGAGGGAAAGCATGTTTTGGTGGAAGAACACTTTTTGAATATAATCCTAGTTTATCTCCAATCATATCCTCCGTTACAACAACACTCTTATAATCCCTAAGTTTATTATTAAGTTTCAATTTTATTTTTGAATTAATTTCTTAAAGTAGGAAATAAGTTGGAAAACGAAGAAAAAAACAATGAATTGAAGAATAAAACAATAAGAACAAAATAGAAGAAATAGATCTAATTGGTAAATTAATTTCAAAAGAAATAGTGAGTGACAAAAAAAAAATTACTTTCCATTATGAACAAGAAACTCAAGACCAAGAAATTGAGGTAAAATCATACTTGATCTTGATTGAGTCTTTATTGGAGTCCTCACAGTAGCTTGAAGAACTGTACGAACTTGTTCTAATAGTTGTGGGCAAACAAATGGGCCTTTCCATAGAGCGCGAGGCATCTTTTCACTTCTATTTGGTGTGTTGGAAGAAGAAAAAAAATGGCAAAAAAGATGAAAAAAAAAAAAATTGATGAAAAAAAAACGAAAAAATTGGCGATTTTTTTTTCAATTTTCCCTTCATTTTCTTCATTATGATTCTCTTTGCTTCATCAAAACAAAGACTTGACCCACAACTTGATAAAGTTTAAATTCGAAAAAAAAATTAAAAAGAACAAAATCTTTATTGTGATTTTTTTTGTTAAGAAAAGGTGAAAAAAAAAGAAGATACAAAAATAATAAACAATTCAAAAATCCATCAATCAATGACAAACTGCTCCTCTCAAGATATATTCTTCAGTTGTTTTCTTACAAGAAGCTGAATTTTTAACAATGATAGGGTCTTCATCAAGATATAAACGTCTAAACCAAATTCTTTGATAGTCTTTAACATAAGTTGATAGATGAGTTGGGTGGAAAATTGAAATTAGATCAACAAGAGCTGCATCAGGTTCTGCAATTCCTCCTTCAAACCAATCTAATTATAATGAAATATTTAATGAAAAAGTTTAAATACTTTCAAAAAGAAAAAGAAAAAAGAAAAAAGGGTACCTAAACCTCCATTAGCATTTTGAATTTTATCATATTTCCAAACTTGTCCATTTACAATAAAAGGAAAGGTTGTTCCATCAAAACGATAATTACTCAAAAATATAGACCAACTTGATATGGAACTAAATTTTTATTCATTTATTAGTTTAGCTCATAGAACACTGGAATTCTAATGAAAAAAAAAAAAACCTTTGATCAATGACATAATCTACACCCTCTAATGCGCTATGAAAATCTGGATAAGATACATAATTTTCTCTAAAAAGTTCTAATGCTTGTGCACCTAATATTATTATTGTTCAATTTTTTAAAAAAGATTTGAAAAAAAAAAAAGTAATTACCTGCATCTTCAGAATATGCAACATTTGATTTTGCTTTTGATATCGTCCAAGTTTCATTTCCAGAAGAGTTAACATCATAATTTATCCATGCTACTAAAGGTCTAGTTCCTGTTCCAAGATATGTCAAAAGTTTTTCACGATGACAATCATAATTTGTTGAAATTTGTGTTGCTACTTCATTTGAACGAGCCTCAAAATTGAAAAATGATCCAATAAATTGAAGCCAAACAATTGCATTCTAATTATTAATTGATTTATTTTTTTTTAAAAAAAGGAGAGGAAAAAAAAAAAAAAAAAAGAACATCTCTTGGATGAGCTGTTGAAGCTGCAGTCAAAGCGAAAAATTTTTGAGTTTCATCTTTTGGTGAAAATACTCCATCGACAGTTGAAATTTGTTGATTTCTTTCATCAGTATTTTCAGATAATCTTTGAATTTCTGAAGTTTCAATTAACTTTTGAAAACATGGTGAAACAATTGATTCAGTTTGTCCCATGAATTTCACATTCAATCGTTTGTTAAGCATCTTTGATTTTTCAAATTGGAAAGAATTTTTTTTTTTTTCTCGAATAAAATAAAGAAAAAGTTGAAAAAAATCAAAATACCTCTATGAAAGTTGTAGGAGTTTGTTGATCAAGTGCAACATAATGAACTGGAACAGCAATATCTCTAGCTCCAATATAACCTGTTGGTTCAGGTGTACCACATTGATACTCAATATATCTTGGACCATTTCCAATTCTCACAACTTTATAATAAGTATAATATTGAACAGTTAATCCAAAATGAAATTCAAGAGCCTTTTGAGGAAAATAATCAAATTCAGGATCAAAATTAATAACACATCCTTCAAATATGTTTTCCCTATGATTTGACATATAGACTGCAGCTAATGCAATTCCAGTAACTATCAAAATTAAAATACAAGAGATGATTCCAAAACGAATCAACCAAGTCCTTAGTTTCTTCTTCTCTTTCTTCTCAGCCTCTGGGTCCATTTGAGCTGAATGTATTGAACGTGCTGACCTAGTTGAAGCTCTTAACTCAGATTGTGGTCCAAGTAATTTTGTTGCTTCTGTTGCTCTTGAAAACTCATATATTTCCTCATTAATAATTTCTCCTCCATAAGGAAGATCATTCTCATGTTCACTCGTTCCAATTTGATGGAGAGACTTTGCATCACCCATTTTTTAAAATAATATACTCTTTTTGTTATTTCTCTCAATAAAACAGGACTCTAATAATAAAAATAATAAAATATGAAATGTTAAGAATGAAATTGTTAGTTTTTCTTTTAAAAGTTTCGAACAAAAAGTTAATATTTAAAAGTTAAAAGTTATTGAAAAGAATTAGGGAGCTCAGAAAATAATCATGAAATAGAAAAAGATTGAACAAAATGATTAATATTATTCAGTTTTTGGAAAATTCATAATAGAAAATTGAATCAATTTCAAAATTTATTGAATTATTATACTAGTTTTTATAGTTTGATCTTATAAAAAGCGATTCATCTTTTAATGATTAGAATTAGAATTAATTGAAAGCAGTTTCAATAAGGTTCATTGATTCAATTTTTTTTCAACAAAAATCACTTTGAAAGAAAAAAGGGAACATAAGCATATTAAATTATTAATCATTAATTCCCTTTTTCAATTTCAAATTAATTAATTTGTAAGAGCTTTTTCATCCATGTTCAAAATCATTCAGAAAATAAATAAGAGAAACACTGAAAGAAATAACCAAATAATAGTAGAATTCACATCTTTTCACATTTATTTCTTTCTCTCAAAAAATAATTTTATTTTTATTTACTGATGGCAGCAACGGATTTGATAGCAGCATCATCAAGGTCATCAGCAGAGATGATGGAAACGTCTTTGTTTTCAGCAAGGATTTTCTTGGCCTCGTTGACATTGGTACCTGCAAGACGAACAACAAGGGGGAGTTGGAGTTTAACTTCTCTTGCTGCTGCAACAATTCCTTTTGCGATGGTGTCACATTTCATGATACCTCCAAAGATATTGACCAAAATTCCTTTGACCTAAAAATAAAATAAATGAATAAATTAAATTAATTGACCTAACCTAGGAAATAAATAAAAGTCAAAAAGTTACTTGTTTATCAGAAGTAATGATTTTGAAGGCTTCTTTAACTGCAGTTTCAGTTGCACCTCCTCCAACATCTAAGAAATTTGCAGGGTGTCCTCCATGTAAATGAATGATATCCATAGTGGCCATGGCTAATCCTGCTCCATTTACAAGACATCCTAAATCAAATTAATAAAATAAAATAAAATAAAATCAGTTTCCATATTAACTTTCTTTTTTTTTTCCAAAAAGTTACCAATATTTCCTTCCATTCCAATATAATTAAGATTAAATTTTGCAGCTGCTAATTCTCTTGGATCTTCTTCTTCTGGATCTCTTTGGGCGAAAATTTCTTTTTGACGGAATTCAGCATTATCATCAAAATTGATTTTGGCATCAAAACAGACAACTTTTGAACAAAGAAAAAAAAAAAATGAGATACAAGACTATTTTAAAAAAAAATTAAATTAAAACCAACCTTCTCCTTGTGGGGTTTCTCCAAAAGGATTAATTTCTACTTGTGTGGCATCAACTCCAACGAAAAGCTCATAAAGTTTTTGCATTTGTTTTGAAGCCTTTAGAAATGTTCAATTTAATACAAATAAAAACAAAGTAAAAGAATCAGAAAAAAATAAATATAATATAATACGGCTTCAATTTTATCTCCAGTGAATCCAAGTTGTTCAGCAAGTTTTCTTGTTTGTTCAGGACGAACTCCAGTTGCAATATCGACTTTAACCTTTTTTTTTTTTTGAATTATTGGTCAATTGAATATAAATAAAATAAAATAAAATTTCACAGTGAAAATTTTTTCTGGAGTTTTTTCAGCAACTGCTTCAATATCAACTCCTCCTTCTGGGGAAGCAACTAAAACAACTCCACCTTGAGCTCTGTCTAATAAAATTGCAAAGTAAGTTTCACGAGCAATATCTAAAGCTTCAGCAACCATTACTTTTTGAACTTTAACTCCTCCTGGTGGAGTTTGTTTTGTAATCAAATTATATCCTAACATCTTGCCACTAATATCTCCAACAACTTTAGGACTATTTTAGATTTTTATTTTGATTAATTCCATCAAATTTCTTGATTCTTTCGTTTTGATAAAAGTTGAAAAAGAAAAGATTTACTCTTTAGTCAAGTGAACTCCCCCTTTTAATCCACTTGTGAAATGACCTTTTCCTCTTCCTCCTGCATGGATTTGAGCTTTGAAGACAATTTCATTGACATCTAAACAAAACAAAATAAAATAAAATGATATCGTTGAGAATATTTGTATTTTCTAAAACTTAATTAATTAAAAAATAAATTACTAAGCTCTTTTGCAGCTTTTTCAGCTTCCTGAGCTGTTGAAGCAACCTTAAATTTTTGGGTACGGACTCCATATTTTTCCATCAAAGCTTTGCTTTGATATTCATGTAAATTTAAGAAGCGTTGAGCTTGGAAAATTGGACCCTTTCAATTGAAAGAAATGAATATTTTTTTAAAAAAATGTTTGAAGAAAGAAATTTCAATAAAAGAAAAAGAAAAATTCAAAGAGTATTCTTATTGCTGAAGAAGAAGGCTTCTTACATTTTTGTTAAGGCTCCTAAATTAATTATTATAAGTTAGATCTCTCAATTTTTTGGCTTTTTCTCACGAAATCTTTGAAATTTTCAAAAATGATAAAAAAACTAAGAAATCTCAAATTAATTATCTTTTTTCCAAAACAACAAATTAATTAACTTCTTATTTTTATAAAACTATTGAATAGATCCTTTTCAAAAGTTTGATAAATTCAAATTAATTAATTAATAGAAATATAAAAAAGATTTCAAAAAAAAAAAAATTCGAACATCCAAAAAAATTCAAAAAAATCACATAAAATCCAACAAAAAATATCTCAAATTAATCCTCACCAAACAAGAGATCAATTTATTTTATTTATTATGAACAGTTATTATATGAAATAAGAAAGAAAAATAAGAAAGAAAAGGGTTTGTAAGAACCTGGCAAGAGGTTGAACGCGAGAGAACATCATTTTTTTGGCCTTTTTGGTTGGGAAAAAAAAATTTTCTTCACCAAAAAAAAAATTTCCTCACCAAAATGTTTGTTTTTCATCAATCATTGATTTTTCTTTCGATAATTCAATAAGTAAAATCTGTTTCAAACCAACTCATCTTTCACAATTAATTCATTAATGAATTGATTGATTGATGAAACGAATTTATTATAATAATTATAATTACAGGTAATTAGGTTTCACTCTTTTTGATAATTAACATTTCTTTGGTTTTCAAAGCTTTCGAGAGAATTAAAGAAACAATGTTCTTATGAGATGATTGAAAAATTGATTGAATACTTTGTTATTTTTCAATTTGATTGGATAATTATAGAATTATTCTAATAATCTCTGAAGATTGCTGGCAGTTGATGAGAAGATGGATTGTAATAATAACTTTCCTGAAGAAATTGTTGGAGAGAAAGGATGAAATCGTCCAACTCAAGCACTCATGAATCTGACTAACCCAAGAAGTCAATTTAATTTTGTTTGTCGCTTCAGAGGAAGCGAAAATGTTTGAGAAGTTGAGGAGGTTTAATGTGTTATTAGTGTTGTTGTTAGTTGGAGAGACTTATGGTGGATTATGGATCACTCTCCCTTCTGCTCAAGCTGGTTGTGGAAGTTTACAAAGTAACTTTTACTTTTGGGACACATTCAATGTCAATGGCTACACATATAACCAACCCTATCCCTATTATGATTTTTCAGTTGTCCCAAAGGGAGACTATTATTTTTATTATAATCCTTCGAGTTCTCCAGGAGCTTACTCTGATGTTCGACAATATTTTTGCACAGGATATGTTGATTCAATGCCAGTTGGAAGTTATTGTTTTTATCAAAATAGACAAAATTGTAATTCTTTTTCATTCATTTTTCAAAAAATAATTTCATTTTGAAATGTTCGAATTAATAAATAATCAAATAGCACAAAATTGTCCACCAGGATTTTCAGAAGGAACTCGAACACAAGATGATGAAGATACAAATAATCATTCCGGTCCAAAAGATACAACAATAACTACTTTACCAAAGAGAGAAAATGCATATTTTACAAGTGGATCATATATTGGAACAATTGATACAACCAAATGGTTCTTTTGTTGTGGAAGTGGCTCACCATCAACATCAATATCATTTGATTCACTTCGTTCTCAATTACCTGATTCTTTTGTCTTGTTTCGAAAAGGTGGTTCATGTCAAGTTATTAATGGAAGAAAATTTCGAACTGGATCGGTTTTGTAATCATTTTTTCAATTTCTATTATTTTCAGGTTCATTCTGACTAAACTATTTCTTTGATTCAATTGACTTCAAGCTGGAATGATAGAGGACCAAGTAACAAAAATTCAAAAAGTGGAACATTACCAGATCTTCAAGAGATAGACTCAACCACCCAATGGAAGATAACCAAATATTATTATTGCACTTATGGTCCAAGTTTTCGTATTATTTTATTTTATTTTTATTTCTCTTATATTATACAGAAATAATAATCTGTATTATTATTTTTTATTTTTAACAAAACTAATCCAATAGTACCATTCCCACCAACCAATCTTCAGTTAACCCAAAAAAATTCAACTTCTGCGACTATTTTATGGAAGGATGATCCACAAAGTTCGTATTATAAAATTGTTATTTTGTCTCCCATTTTTCCTTCCTTTTTTCCTCCCATTCTTCAAGTAACAAACTACGAATCAACATCATTTACATTCAATTCATTATCCCCATCAACAACTTATAATGTTAAAATTTATTCTGGGAAAAATAATCCAAGTGGTGGTGCTGAAACTTATGAGACTGTTGGTATAACTCTTCCTATTTCTTGACTTATTCGTTATTTTCTCTAGTGAATATGAAAATAACAATTTAATAGGAACCTCAATTCAATTGAAAACATGTCCAACTGGTTTGTATGGTTTAAATTGTGATCGTATTCTTTTGATTTCTTTCTTTCTTTCTTTCTTTCTTTCTTTCTTTCTTTCTTTCTTTCTTTCTTTCTTTCTTTCTTTCAATTTTAAAAGTTTACAATTGAAATAGAATGTTACTGTAATAATCATGGAATTTGTTCAGATGGACCCAGTGGAAATGGATCATGTACATGTAGTACAGGTTATACAACACCATCGAGTACAACTCAATATTGTACTATTTGTTCTGATGGTTACGTTATGGTTGGTTCTAATTGTGTTCTTTGTAACCCTTCTTGTCAAACTTGTGAGTTCAATTCAACTCATTGTACTTCGTAATCTCTTTCTTTTTCTTTTTCTTTTTCTTCTGTGATTTAAACATCCTTTTAAATAGATGTAAATCAGGATTAGTTCTTGAAAATAATATTTGTAAATCTCAATGTGGTGATGGAAATTATTATTCAGGAACATGCCAAGGTATCAATTCCATTTTTAATTTCATATCTTTCTGATTTTTTTCTTCGTTTGAAGAAAAAAAAAAATGTCAATAACTGATGAACAAATGAATAGCATGCTCTGGAACTTGTTTAACATGTTATGGAGGAAATGATAATGAATGTCTTTCATGTCCAAATGGGAAAATATTCGAATCAGGTTCATGTTTATCACATTGTTCGATTGGCAATTATCCTGATCAAAATAATTTTTGTCAAGGTTCTTTGATTTTTGAATTTCTTTTATTTTCTTCTTTTTTTATTTTAATTTTGATTTTCGTTTTTCAAAAAAAAAAAAAAAAAAAAAAAAAAAAAAAAAACGAAAAAAAATTTAGGATGTCAATCACCCTGTTCAACATGTACAGGATTAGAAAATGGAAAGTGTTTGAGTTGTGTTTCACCTTTCATTCTAAATAGGACATTTTGTATTTCAGAAAGCGAATGTACTCAAGATGGATTTGTGGATTCAAATAGAAATTGTCAAAGTATTATCCTTTCTTTTTCACTTTCTTATTCCTAGCCTTTTTTTTTTTAAAAAAAAAAAATTAATAATTAAATCAAAAGAATGCGATGCAACATGTTCAAAATGTAATGGACCAACATCAACAAATTGTTTAGAATGTTCAAATCAAAAGTTTTTATTTAGTGGAGAATGTTTGGATGAATGTCCAATTGGTTATTTTTCGAATCCAACTTTAAATAAATGTCAAGGTATTTTATTTTTTACTTGATAATTATTATTTTCTTTTCTTTTTCTTTTCTTCTTAAACTTTATCTAAATTCAATGATAACAATATGATAATAGGATGTAGTTATGGATGTTCGGAATGCTTTGGAACAAATGTTGATGAATGTTTGAATTGTACTTCACCATTTTTGTTGAATTCAACAACTTGTATTTCAAGTTCAGAATGCTCTAATTTTGGATACAAAGATAATAATCTTTGTCAATGTAATTTTTTCTTTTTTTTTTTCTTTTTTTTTTCTTTCTCTCTCTTTCTTTCCAATTCAATTAATCAGAAATAAATAACATAAATAAATTCATAATAAAAAAGTATGTGATTCAACATGTTCAAAATGCAATGGGCCAAATTCAACAAATTGTTTAGAATGCTCTGGAGAAACATATTTATTTGATGGAAAATGTAAAGATGAATGTCCTTTTGGTTATTTTGGTGATGAAAATCAATGCCAAGGTATTTTTATTCTTTTTTTAATTAAATTAAACTTTTTTTTTTTTGTTTTTTTTTTTTGAATGAAAAATAAATAAAAATAGCATGTAATTTTCCATGTTTTGGTTGTAATAGTAGTGGGACAAATAGTTGTACGAGTTGTGTTGAGAATTATTCATTAAATGATACAACTTGTATTCCAAATGATCAATGTCTTTTAAATGGTTATATTCATAATGGAATTTGTCAAGGTTTTTTTCCTTCTTTTTTGAGGAATAACAAAAAATAAATCAATAAATAAATCACTGATAATAAAATGAATAGGATGTAATTTAAATTGTTCAACATGTTATGGACCAACCTCAGAAAATTGTCTTTCCTGTCCTGAATCTAAATATTTATTAGAAGAAAAATGTGTTGATTTTTGTCCTTTGGTATATTATCACGATAAGTCAACAAAATCATGTCAAAGTAAGAAAATTAACACCAAATAATTTATTATGGAAAAAAAAAAATGAAAAATAGGGTGTGATCCAAGTTGTTTAGAATGTTCAGGAGAAGGAAACGATAATTGTTTGAAATGTAGTTCCAATTATTATTCATTTAATGAATTATGTTTAATTGAATGTCCAACTGGTTATTATCAAGATACTTCATCATTTCAATGTCAAAATTGTCCACAAGCTTGCTTATCTTGTCCCTCTGGTATTTATTTATTTTATTTATTTTATTTCATCGTTTTGATTCTATTATTCTTATTCTCTTGGTTTACCATAAATAAATAAAAAATAAATAAATAAAAGGATCAACTTGCACATCATGTGTATCAGAATATTCACTTTATGAAGGAGAATGTATGAAATCATGTCCTGATGGTTTCACTTCAAATAATGCCATTTGCTCTCGTATTTCTTTTCTTTTTTTTTTTTTAAAATTGTTCACACTTATTTTAATATTAAATTTCATTAGAAATGTCAAACCAAAGTCAAAATAAAGGTATTATTTTCATTTCTTTTCAAAAGTGATATTCTCCTAACCAATCACTGAATTCATTTCTTTTTTTTTAAAAAAAAAAATAGTTGGACTTGGAGTTGGATTGACATTTTTATTCTTATTTTTGATTTTACTTGGATTGTTTGTCTTTTTTTTTATTAAAAGACAGAAAAACAAACAAGAAAGCGAATTCAAAGAAATAAGCATGGTATTTTTCATTTTCATTTTTTTTTTTTTTTTTTTTTTCCTACAAATGCAATTTTTCTCATCTTGTTCATTTGTTCAAAAGTTACTATGTACAACCAACACACAGTTGATAAAGAAGGACAAACTACATTATTGAACACACAAATGGGTATGATCTTATTTTAAAGAACTCAAAAAAAAAGAAACTATAAATTTATGAGAACATAACTAATTTAAATTTTTAGAGTTTGAAAAGATTCCAGTATTTTTGGTTTTAAATTTTGGATTAGATTTTCGAATTGAAAAGGAAATAGGAAAAGGAGGATCAGGAAATTTATCAATTTGTAGAATTTTGAATGAAGAAACAAAAGACAGATTTGGAACTGAATTAGCTGTTGTTAAAACCCTCAATCGTATTCTTTCTGAGATTTTTTGGATTTTTTTTTTGAATTTTATTTTTCAAGTTAATTCAAATTAATAGGACAAGACAAAAATGAAAATGAGAATGATAGTGAATATTTGTTTCATGAAGTTTCAATTACTTGGTACTTTTTTTTATCAACCCATATTATCCATTTTTTTTTTTTCCTTTCTTTTCTACTTCTTTTCTTCTTCTTTTCGTTTTCTTTTTGTTAAAAATAATTTAATTCCACGAAATTTAAAAGGTCATTATCATTTCATCCAAATGTTGTTCAATTAATTGGATATTGTGAAGAACCAAGATGTATTTTAACAAAACTTTATGAAAGAGATTTATTTTCCCTTTTGCATGATCCAAATGAAAGTAATTCTTCTTTCTTTCTTTCTTTCTTTTCCCTTGCCTTTGATTCAATTACTAAGTTAAAATAAAAATGAAATTAGAAATTGAAGTAAATAGAATTATTGCATTAAGTTTAGGGATTGCAAATGGAATTGAAAAAATTCATCAAATTGGAATTTCACATCGAGATTTGAAAACTAAAAATGTATTTTGTTTATTCAATTTCCTTTTTCTTCTTCTTCTTCTTCTTTTCCTCTTCTTTTTTTTCATTCTTAACTTTTCTTTTTTTTTTGAAAATGAATAGATTTTGATTGAAAGAGGTCAAACCAATGAACAAGAAGATATTCGAGCTGTAATTTGTGATTTTGGTTTAGCTGTGACAATGAACAATATTAAAAATGCACCTTCTGGTTTGAAATTTTCATATAAAATAATCGACCTAATTAATTCAAATAAATAAAAGGATTATCACCTCAATATACACCACCAGAAATATTCAATAGTGTTCGACTTAAAACTTCACTTGATTTGAAAAGTTATCAACAAGGTGATATTTTTTCATTTGGAGTTATTCTT
>Ga0209960_1003680_pt1 | contig 12777 bp, 7 predicted proteins | sample ThiBiot_500_plan_2_FD_183947 | JGI IMG/M metagenome (GOLD analysis project Ga0209960, IMG submission 183947) | Wastewater bioreactor microbial communities from Cape Town, South Africa - Thiocy_expt_500_plan (SPAdes) | ecosystem: Engineered > Bioreactor > Thiocyanate-remediating >... | reverse complement strand
TATTGAAATTTTCTTTTTCATAAACACATTCAAATAGAAATATAAAAAAAATAAATCAATACTGTCATCGATTTTTAATCCTTTCGCAAATAAAAGATTAATTATCTAGTTTCAGGTTTTATATATATTAAACTATCTTTCTCCGTATACATAATTGATAATAGCATGTCTAGAGGTTCGCTCTTAAAACTATTTGCTAAATCTCGACTTTGATATAATAAATCTTTGCACATAACTGATGGTCCATCAAATCGATAGCAGGGAATGAACGCAGCCGTACGTCGCAAAACGAAGTCAGAAGAATCAATACAATCAACATGACCATCGTTATAAAATGATTTTGGTATACATTGTCCATTACGACATCGATATTCATTATCTTCACATTGATTCACTTCAAGTTCCCAACAATATTCTTCATCAATTCCACCATCAAGGCAATCGATTTGGCCATCACAAATTTCTCTCCAATCTAAACACGTTGGCAATAGACCACGACTACATTTTATATGCTTATAACAAGTTGAAGCAGTTGGATCATATTTATCACTATTATAGAAATCTTCAACGATCTTCTGTAAAGATGAATGATGAGAATAATGATAATGCAATTCATATTGACATTGTGGACCAAATCTCGGCATTGTATAATTATAAAATACATCTGTATTTGCTGTTATTATTGTTGGCTGATTTAAATAGAATTGACAACGTTCAATAAGATCGATTGGTGCTGACCAAAGATATAGTTCATAACTAGTAATGTTTTCTTTCGATAGTGAAGCAAAAGTAAACTTTGGAAATAAATCATCATCTTCAATCTTAAATTTTGATGATAATTCACTCATACAATAAGGTATCATTCGAGAACCCAACTCTTGTTGCCGTTCGGGAGTAGGAACATGCAAACAATTATGTTGTAATGCATTATGACTTTCACTTACTTCGTCTGTATAATAAAGATTAATTTGTGGTATAGCAAAAATAGAGTGTATGAGAAAAATATATAAAAGATATTCGAAATGAAACATGTTTTAGTTATACTATAACTAAAAGAATAAATCAAATTCTAACTAATTATATATTTCTAATGTCGTTTTAGAAAATTCTAAATGTGTTAGTGCGCTGTTATCAGAGTTTATGATAAAATAGAAAATATTTCTTTTCTTCCTGTTAGATAGGTGTAATTACTAATCGTTGATGTAAATCTAATTAAAATAATAACAGATGTTATTAGTTCGGAATAAATTCCTGATTTTGAGCATGCATCCTCTACGCAGCATTATTTCTTTTTACCATAATCATGAAGAGAATCATTTAAAAAAATTTTTTCTCATCCTTCTGTCATATTATTTCATAGTTACTGATAAAAACGTCATCCACCTTTTTTTTGAAGTAATATTCAACTATACAAAATAATAGTAGAAAAATAACTTGAATTCAAAGCATTCATAGAGGAATATCTTTTATTATTAAATTTTAGTTAAATTCAATAGAAAAAATTATGCTTGACAGTAGATTTCGCGTATTTTTGTTTTTCTTTCTATTGTTGATAATTCTTTTTCTTCCAATGTTTTATATAAATAGCAACATCAATGACAGCTTCAGATACAAGAGTATCTCGACCATCTTCAGTTAGAATAATTTAAAATTTTCATCTAATTTGATTAGATGAAAATATTTATGCATTAGATACTGTACAAATTGAAATACAAAATTGTTTAGTTAAAAATGTATGTTCAACTGATAAAGAACATTCAATGAAATTAAAAGAACATGAAATATTATAATTGAGAATGTTATATGGAAAAATTTTCATTTTGAAGATATATTCAATCAAAAAAAAACAAACATTCTTTTTTAATTATCCAAAACTAATAAATCAAATTTAAATTTGATTTTATTCGAAATGATATATGAATTAAGTTTTATGTCAATATGAGCATATTGTTTAAATTCTAATTGATAAAAAAATCTTTTTTTTTTTTGAATATCGATAATCACAGTTTATACTTTGAAGAATGTAAATAGATGAAAAGATATTGAATTTATGTATTATTTGATTAGAATACAAAGAAATTTGAACAATTTTACTTTTGTTCGAATTGATTTTTATTGTGATCAGGATTAATATATTTGAATAGTTATAATATAATATTTTTATTATTTGGTTCAATATTTCTTTTTAATTTTGGATTCAAATTGAATAATTATTGAAAGTTTAAGATAACATTTCTGTCTCTCTCTCTCTCTATCAACACTATGAAATTTATTTAAGAAATATTTCGATAAAAATATTCAAAAACGAAATTTTTCTTTGCGATAGTTCTCATATCTTAAGATTGTTATGTATATACGAATGCTATTATTTTTTAGAATAAAATTTAAATATAAAATCTATCATCGACTATCACTTTTCTTTCTCTCGTTATCAAGACTGTAGCAATCCTTGTTACTGAATTATTTTCAAAATTAGTAGCTTATACATTTATTTATTCAAATTCATTATTAATTTCTTTTTGTTTCTTCTGTTAATTATCGAATATATATGTCGTATAAAATAACAGAAAAGAATATTGCTTGATTACCAACCAAGTTTGTTTATTTTTGATAAATTATCACAGCAAAAAAAAGAAAACGCTTATAAGATAGCAATATTTTGATGTATTGATTTCTTTTCATATTATATATCTCTACAATATTAGTATGGGTTCATCACAACATTACATTTATGAGTTTTCAAAAGTTCTTCGATTTCAAACTTGAAATTATTCCGACACTTTTAGCTCGTATTACAATTTACAAGAATCTAATGATAAACATGATTATTCATTTCTTGAAAACACTCAGTACCCATACAGAGAATAGCATTGAATTATATTTTTCTAAGTCACTTTCTTGTCGCAAAAGAACGATTAAAAAAAATCATTTTTCTCTTTAGTTTCATTTGAAAGAACGAAAATGTATGTTTTTGGTCTTCTCGATCTCGATTGCTATTCAAAATATTTACCTTAACTATCCAACATAAACAGAATAGTTATAATAGATTAATATAACAGAAATATAAGTCGAATAAAAGTCTATTTTGTATTCTTGGTTTCAGTATTCGATTGATCATTGAATTGTGCAAAACCTTAAAATATAAAAAATCAAATCAAAATAAGATATGAATTATTTGACACGCGTACTAAAAATGGTCTAATGTATAGATATATTAGGCGATGCAGAATCAGTTCAAAGAAAAATTTTACATCCATTTCAATCTAATTATGGTCTGTTTTAGGCATTAATTTAGATATCAATGAGATTCATGTCACGAAAAAGTAATGAAAATAAATATTATACCTTCTCTGATTTAGTATATCGAGCAGGTCATTTTCAATATTCTTAATTATTGTATGTGATGTCGGAAGATATTGTAAATAAATATTTAAAGCTGTATCATAATATTTATATGCCCAATCAAGATCAGGATTTGGTCGATATCTACATTCTGTAGCCATAAGAACATAGATTGGTGCCAAATCAGGATGCTGTGAATTTGATAAACATTTTATTTTCATATCTAAAGCATTCTTCAAATATTTTTGTGCTACACTATAATCTTTGTATATTAAATGTAATTGACCATATGCAAGATAACTTTCAGCTATCTCTATATGATACTTTGGTAAACATTTCAATCTTATATTTAATGCTTTTTCATAAAATTCTTTTGCTTTCGTATAATCGCCTTTTCCTTGATGAATCAAACCAAAATTTTGGTAACAACCAGCAATATCTTTATGTTCCTCTGGATAACATTTTATTAATATTTCATACGCTTTTTGAATATAATAATTTGCATCATCATATTTTTCTTCTTGAGCATGTATACAAAACATATTTAAATAACTAACAGCAATATCTGGATGATTTTGTGGTAAAATTTTTAATTTTATTTCCAACGACATTTTATGATAATATTTAGCCGTTATTAAATCATGTTGTTTTTGATAAATTAGTCCAAGATTATTGGTAACAGCTGCAACATTAATAAATACTGTATTATTATTTTCTAATGAATTTGATGTTAATAACATTTGAAAAGCTTTTTTAAAACTATTTATTGCTAAATCATATTGTCCATTAGCAGTTTGAGCAGAACCTATTGTTGTATAAAATTTTACAGAATCTTGAATTTTATTTTCAGCAACTAATGATAAACATTTTTCACCAAACATATTTGATAATTGAAATTCACCAGTTTTATATGCAATTTTAGAAAGTCCTATATAACAAAGTGCTATTGTAAAATAATCTTTATTATTATAATTTAATAATTGTGTAAAATATTTTCGACTTTTATTATATTGTCCACATTCATATAAATAATTACCTAATAAATAAAGATTATATTTTTTTTCTTGTATAGTATTATATTCCATTATTGTATTTTTAATACAATTAAATATATCTTTTAAATCATTTTCATTTTCTTCACATAATAATAAATCAATTATCCATGTATCATTTTCATCATAATTAATATTTTTTATTTGAAATATACAACCGGGTTCAAATAAAATTTCTTCTTCATTGGAATAATAACTTAAATGACTAATATTAGAATAAGATTTTTTTATTGATGATATTGATAATAAATTTATTTCAATTTTAAATAAAACTCGTTTTATATCATCATTTATTTCATTCATTAATGAAAAATAATATGCTATATCATAATTTTTTGTTGCTGAAATAAAACTATTCATAGATATATGTTGATTTATCATTAAACGAATTATATTTAATTCTTTTGTACTTATTTTTTGTCCACGATAAACATAAAATATAGAATAATTATTATCAAGAAGATTTTTTAGAAATATTTTATTTTCTGTACGTAATTGATAAATAATATCTTTAATAAAAAATCGAAATGTATAAATAATATCAATATTTTGTGTTCGTAATGCTTTATTTAAAGTACTATAAAAAAATGAATGTCTTGTATACCAATATATAGCTTTATTCGATGTATAATTATGTTCAAATTCAGTAATCAATTTTTCTTCTTGACATTTTTCATCTAAATATCGATAAATATTTATCATATCCATTTTTGCATTTGAATCATCATCAAATTTTGTTATTATTTCCATTAAAAATTGAAACCACATAAAATTACTATTAATTGTACTATGTGTACTTTCTTCTTTTGTATATATATTTATTATTGAATTATCATTATTTCGAAATAATGTTCCAATAATAATTGATCTTAAATTATTATAAAGTGATATGAAATCGTAATATATACCATTGATCTAGAATATAATTACATATGTTTTTCATTACCATATCGCATCTTTGAAATTATCCTTTAAAACATATTCTTCTTATTTGTTAAAGAAATTTTCATAATTTCTTTATATCGAAAATTAGTTTAAATTCTTGAGAGTTTCATCAAACAAGATCTCTTGAAACAATAATTAATACTTTCATATGTCTGTGCAAAACCTTCTGTATGACTCATAGTTTAGGATTAAAATGAATTCTAGCCTAGACACAACGAATGCCAATTGTACTATCAAAAAAAAAAGATTTCGTTCCACATTTTCATAATATTAATTTTAAACACACTAAAATATGTCGCTTTTCTACCAAATATGATGGATTTGCAACCTGGGAAAATGTGTCTCTATATCGGAGTGTCTACATATTCGAGTCTATATAATTTCGCCAATTGACGAAAACAACTACTGTCATTCAGAAATGATCCCACATATTCAAACGGTAAAACTGGTGTCGAGATTATATAAAAATACTGAACAATATTCATGATTAGATGATAAAATAGATCCAAATATCTTGTTTTGGTCTACACTTTCTCTAGATTATGATTCGGTCAGATCTTTCGTTTAAAGATATAAGCATAAAAAAATTAAAAAAATATTTCTCTATTCATAGTGATCATTTCTCAAAAATCGAACGAAAAAAAATTTCATATATTGTATTTAACAATTTACCTTTGGATATAAATTTATCCATTCATTATCATGTAAGTTTCTATTCGTATCGAATATATGAATTGTTAATATTGATTCATAATTATGAATTTTTGGTACAATTTCTTTTCCAAATTGTTCAGATATAATCAAAAATATTTTATATTGACCTGTAGAATAATAATTTTGTTTTATTTCATTTTCAAATTTTTCATAATGATCAAATGTTTGAACAATATCACTTATAGCATATAATTGTTTTTGAAATAATATATTTTCATCTTCTTTATTTACATTTTCATCTACCCAAAATAATTTGTATATGAGATTTATATTATCAAAATTTTGTTGATTAATTTCAATTGTACCAGATATTGATGATTTGCTATTAGAAAAGCCCATTTTGTATCTGTATTTTTGTTTTTCTTTAAAATATGTGAATCATACACTACAATGTAAATGAAACATTGAAGAAACGAATGAAACGTAAAAAGGAAGAGAAATAAAAGAAAATAAGTCACAAGTGCGCAAAAGTTTATTACGCACTAGAGTAGATGCATGAGTAATCATATGCAAACATTGATGTCTCATTCGTTATTTTGCATTCTTCAGAATTATTTCATGGTTTTTTCCTTTTTAAATGCGTATGTGGTAGGGGTGCTTAGAATGTAGTTGAGATTGCAATTGTAGTTTATAGATGAGAAATGTTATCTATCTTAGTATGTATTGTAGTTTGCATAGTGTTTATCTATATATAAACTTAACGTGTTTTCTATTTTGTGTTTCTGTTTTTTACATAAATGTCTCTGCGAAGTAGAGCTTTGATTATATTTTCATTTTTATCAAAGAGATTGGAATATTAACTTGTCTTTGATTATTTTAATTTATGATTTACGCATTTTTTTCTTATCTCAGAACAATGAATACTCTCTCACTTTCTTTATTTGAAAAAAAATTTTTTTTTCTTTCTCTATCAATTTTTTTTCGCTCAAGACATTGAGACATTAAATGATTGATTACTTTTTTTTGATTTATGAAAAGAACTGTTTCTTTTAAATTTTAAAATTTATTGGTCGTTAAAATTGTTTTGTCAGAAATTGATTTATATAGATTTTGTATAGCGTTAATCGACTCAACTCGAGTAGGAGTAGGTGAATGATAGATGAAAATGAGTAATAAAACAAAAACTGTAAAGGATCTATGATTTGTTTTTCTGTCTTTATGCAAAAAAATTTCTTTCTGAAATTGACAATTGATCCATAGATAACTTTTCTCTCGTTATTTTTCTTTTTGTTTTTAATTAAATCTCTGATTTCAAACTCAACTGTGACATGTGTATATATTAAGTCTGGTTTATGACTCTTTAATGTTATTTTTTTTATATCAGCTAAAAAGCTCGCACTGTCACTAGATCCTACTAGATTTTTTTATTATGAAAGAGCGAAACGTACTACTCTTTCTTTTCTTTCATCATATCAAATGTAAAGATGATATTGATGTATTGGTTCTCCTACACATTATGCTACTTCCCACTATGCAAGGTTTATATAGATGTGTTTGTCTTTGACCTTTACTTACTTGTTTCTTTTGGTTGATGCAATGTGACTATTCTCCTTTTCCATTGCTCTTGCATAAATAACGCATGTTAATTTATGGGATACAAATAAACTTTCAGTTAAATTAAATGAACTTCTCAAACACTTATCTTTTTTCACAATCAGTAAAGGGATAAATATATTCACTCCTTCTGTGGTGGTGCAATTCATTCGAAGAATTCCTTCTTAAAATTTTTATACTTAGAATCGAACTAATCGAATGATAAAATAATTGTTTGTCTTTCAAATATAGTAGTATTTAGTAAAGAGTAATCACATGTTTTAATAATGAATTTCAATCTTAAAATACCGTAAAATCATATTTTTTTAATAAGCTTCCAGGGTACTCTATGGAGCCTCATGCGGAAATGCATAAGATAGTAATTATGAAGTTTTTTTTCGATCTTATGCTCCTTTTGATGATCGTAATTACTACTTCACTTTTAATCATTCTATTTTTTTAGTAACGTGAATATTAACTTTATAATACAATGGGAAATAGTATGATGAATGGAGAAGCTTCATTAGAATCTAGTTTGTATGTGATATTTGTCACTTGGATAAAACCTGCTTCACGTTTGAATATATCAAGATTAATTGGTTTTGAATCAAAAAAGTATAACAATACTAATATATTTGATCTTTGGTTTAAAACACCCGAACCCAATAAAGAAGAAAAAATTTGTATTTATATAGATTTTGCATTGGAGATGTTATTTACATGGTTTATTATGTATGTAATATCATTTGGTCGCTATTTATTCATCAAAATGTGTATAAAATACGCAAGTTACCAAGCACGAAAACAACGATTATCCATGAATAGCGAAGATTGTTATCAACAAATGACGACTTATGAAAAAAATCAAACTGATCATCATAGACAACAATTACTGGAATTTCGAGTGTTTACTTCTAATGATGATAATAGTAATATAACAACTCAATAATTTTCATCGTCAAAATCAAGTTTAATAGTAGATAATGACCATGATTTCTATGAAGAAAAGGTCTACCAGTGCAGTTTATCACTGGCTAAAATCTAAAACTTATTTCTTCTTCTCATCTTCATCATTCTAATGTATAAAATACTATATCATCACTACCTCTTAATAAATAAAAGTTCTTTTCCATGAGTATATAAATATCAGAAAATATTCTGTACTATTTATTTATATATTTTTCTTATATCAATCAAAAATAAACTAACCTATCTTTCAGTAATCGGACAAGTAAAAATAAAATTTAAATAATACGCTTGTAAAGAGACTATTTCAGAGTTAATTTCACTAATATGTTTTGTATTATTCATTTGAAAAATTAAATACTATTTTCAAGTAATATAAACGATGAGCAATCAAAAATAGTTATTATACTCTTTAAAAATTGTTTTAGATAATTGATATTGAATTTCAACATGAATTTATAAATTACTTTTTTTAATTTTTTTGCAATATGTATTTCAATAGATTATTTTTATTTTGATGATAAAAATGAAAAATAATTTGATAAAAGAAAATTTTAATCGAAATAAATTAAATAAAAAATAGATTTAGAAAAAAAAACAAAAAAACTAACTTATTCTTCGAAATCTACTTTTTTTAATATCCAATGAATTCTTGAAAATTTCGAAATATCTATCTTTAATGAAAAATTCAATTTTCAAAATGAAATATTTATCATATTATTATCTTGGAATCAGTTTAAGAATTTTATTAGATAATCAAAAAAAACTGTTTAACTAATATTGTACATGTTTATTTATTTATTCTTAAATAGACAAAGAATTGTAGCTACAATTATTTCATGACTTTAATTTATTTAAGTCTAGTCAATATATATATTGATATCGATTTAAAAAAAAGTTATTACAGAAAGTTTTTAATATCAATTTAATCTATTGATCGTCTGACTTGATATAACCAAGAATTAAGACAACTTTTATGAATATTATTGAAGATAGTTTGGAATATATTCTAATATTGAATATAGTTTTTTTTTGATTCAGTATGTACTGATATTTCTTCTTATAATCAATTGTATAATGTCTTTGTTCGATTAATTGTATAAATCTGCAAGGTCTCATCATTAACTAAACAAAATTCAAATACAATTTATTGAAAATATATATTTATTCTATTTTGTTTTAACTTAATCTATTAAAGATAATATTTACTATTTAATTATAATAAATTTAAAAGACAAATATATTCATGTAATATATCTTGTTTTTTTTATGTTGATATTCAAACTTGTATATTTGATAATTATGTTCAATAACACTAAAAGTTATTGTTTTCATTCTATTTCCATCTATTCATTGATTTATTGACATAAAAATAATTCTTATAATCGAAATCAATGTTTTGAAGATAATCATCTCTCTTATAACTAAATTTAGTATTAAGCATTAAAAATCAATTAGATTTCCATTAAAGATTTGATTTCTTATTCTATCAAAAATATCAATCATAGAAAAATCGTTTATATATGGGCAAAATCATTTTAATAGCGACGTGACATCGTACGATTCTCGCACGTATATCTAAACTCAGCGAGTATTTATAAAGTTGCTTTTAATATATTATGTAGATGTCCGAGCACTTAATGTGTCCCACAAAAATCAGCGCTAAGATCGTTGATTTAGAGAAGTTATCGAGCGAATAATAGCGTTAGCGACGTGATGTGAAAAAGGACATAAACTTCCACTATAAGTGTTTCATTTACAATATTCTGCGAATTTTGCCAATGGATTTCGAAACCGTTAGGCATATTTTATAGACGAATGTTAGGGCTACAAAATGGCTATCTAACATTCTTTTGACTTATAGTCAGAATCTTCAATAATTGATAAACATTCAGCATTTGCGACGTGACAAAAATGTTAGCGACGTTACAGCGTACGACTACCTGATGAAAAAATTCCTGCAATAATTAAACAAAATCTTTCCAAATAGTTTTTGTAGGTGGGTATTATTGCTGAATCGCCATAGATTATACCGACGTCAGAATATAGGCTCCTAAACTTTTCATCAGATAGAGGGCGCCACTTTTTTCGATGAGAATTTTTTTAAAACCGATTTCGCTGAAAATTTTAACATAGATATCGACCATATTGAGTAATTTATACTGAAATTCTCAAGTGTTTATATCACGTGGTTTGGGAGATATTCGCTAATTACTCTATAATTAATCAACTAATTAACTAATTAACTTTTACTAGTGACCAATTGAAAGAGCAAACATTTTTACATATGTCTGTGCTAAAAGAATGGTTGAGGAAAAAATACCCAGATAAAGAATTAAAAACAAACAATAGGCGTAAATGTCCTGTTTTGCGTGATTTTGCCGATATAAGAACGAAGTGATTTCATTCTATCGCACAATCATGCTGACTAAATTGACTATTGTTATCTGTATTCTTGCTCTATATACTGTCAATGGTGGAGATTTGGAACTTAGCTATTTATTTCCATCGATGATTCATGAACCAGCAATGAAATTAATACCACCATTTCAACAAGAAGTCTATTATTATTCTTTTGAAGTACCAGTTGCAAGTAAACTGTATGGACCTAATGTTGCCTTTTATCTATTTGCTGGTCAACCATCAAGTAAAACAGCTGAAATCATTATCAATCAAGACCAACAATTCTTTCAATCGTTAACAGCAAAACAATACTGGCAATCGAATAAAGTTCCATTTCCATTGTCAATAAATAAAACAACTATCGATTTACATATTCAAGATGGCACCGATGTTGGTCCAACATATACTATTCATGTTATCCGAGCAGCAACTCAATAAACCATCCAATCAAAGTTTACTGACAATGCATGTATGCTGATCCCTCATATCTCATATTTCATTAGAAATAAATGTTCCCCGAGAAGATTATCTATCCCATAAGCAGTATTTTTCGCAACATAACGACCCTCTTCATCCATCACTAAATCAAGTCCTTATTTCATATATACAATTCTCATAGCAACACTGTATAAATATATATCTCAATCTTACTCGTTGATTAGTTTATTTTAGCTATCATTCTGTTGATAATATGAAAATTAAATACTTATAATAAAATTACATGCATTATACTTCAACATGCATCTAAAAGACATGATACGACAACTCGCATCCTCATGTCTGCAATATTAATTAAACTCGTTTGAACTTTCCGGTTCAGCTGTTGTTGCTACTTCCGACCCCTCTGTGGACAACGTAGTCACTGAATCAGTAACAATTTCAACAGCATTCTCTTTTCCAGTTTCACCATTCGTTGACGTTTCAGTAAGATCATTCGTTTCTGTTGCACCATTCACTACTATTTCAGCAATTGTCGATGTTTCACTAGTTGATGTTGCTTCACCGAAATCTTGTGATTCCGTGTTAGCAATGGTGGATGTTTCACCAGTTGATGTTGCTTCATCAGAATCTTGTGATTCTGTGTTAGCAATCGTGGATGTTTCATCAGTTGATGTTGCTTCATCAGAATCTTGTGATTCTGTCTTAACAATGGTGGATGTTTCATCTTTTGATGTTGCTTCATCAGAATCATGTAGTTTTATTTCAGCTGTGGAGGATGTTTCACCAGTTGATGTTGCTTCACCGGAATCATGTGATTCTGTGTTAGCAATGGTGGATGTTTCATCAGTTGATGTTGCTTCATCAGAATCATGTAGTTTTATTTCAGCTGTGGAGGATGTTTCATCTTTTGATGTTGCTTCACCGGAATCATGTAGTTTTGTTTCAGCAGTGGAGGATGTTTCATCTTTTGATGTTGCTTCATCAGAATCATGTAGTTTTATGTCAGCTGTGGAGGATGTTTCACCAGTTGATGTTGCTTCATCAGAATCATGTAGTTTTATTTCAGCTGTGGAGGATGTTTCACCAGTTGATGTTGCTTCATCAGAATCTTGTGATTCTGTGTAAGCAATGGTTGATGTTTCACCAGTTGATGTTGCTTCATCAGAATCATGTAGTTTTATTTCAGCTGTGGAGGATGTTTCACCAGTTGATGTTGCTTCATCAGAATCTTGTGATTCTGTGTAAGCAATGGTTGATGTTTCACCAGTTGATGTTGCTTCATCAGAATCATGTAGTTTTATTTCAGCTGTGGAGGATGTTTCACCAGTTGATGTTGCTTCATCAGAATCTTGTGATTCTGTGTAAGCAATGGTTGATGTTT
>Ga0209960_1003678_pt1 | contig 12782 bp, 15 predicted proteins | sample ThiBiot_500_plan_2_FD_183947 | JGI IMG/M metagenome (GOLD analysis project Ga0209960, IMG submission 183947) | Wastewater bioreactor microbial communities from Cape Town, South Africa - Thiocy_expt_500_plan (SPAdes) | ecosystem: Engineered > Bioreactor > Thiocyanate-remediating >... | reverse complement strand
TCATATAATAGAATAGAAATCGTGTTTGGGTAATATCCCTAACAAATCCATTATTTGAGTCATTTTTTTTTGAAGAAACCTGAAACTTTTTTTTTTTCTCTTGCTCATTTTGTATTCATAAAAAAAAGAGAAATTACAAAGAAATTCAAATTCAAATTCAAACAAATTCTAAATACTAATGATAGCTCATAAAACTAATTGAAAACAGAATACAAAAATAAGGAAAATGAATAATAATTAACAAACTTTTTTTTAAAAAAAGAGCTTTAGAAAGAAGAAAAAAAGAACGATTTAACCTCAAACACAAAAAACAAATAATTTTCCTTACTTGACTTCACTTTTGAGCTAATTCAAAATGAATTAACTCTAAATCAATTCAAATTCAAACTCGAAATTGTTTTGACAAGATAGAAAAGAAAAGGTTTTAAATGTTATCTCAAAATTTGTGTGGTCATGAAAAAAAAAAAAAGAAAATTTCCAAAAAATTGCAAAAAATTCTCAGAAAAATATAATCCTTTCACTGTTTTTTGAGATAAAAAAAAAACAAAGGAGATCATTTCATTTTTGTTGAGTTGTTTAGAATAACATTTCTCAAAGTTATCATGGTAATAGATAAATAAATAGGAAGGAAGTAAGGATGAAATGATATTTGAAACATTTGTTGAGTCATTTCAGGAAAGAAAATCACAAAATCACAAAATCACAAAATCAGAAACTTTTTGCGCGCCAGAAAAGACCACTTTTCATTCAAAAAAAAGAAATGAAATGATAAATTAAAAAAAGAACTCAAGAAGAATCATCATCTGAATTCTAATATTATCTCTTATTAAAATCAAGTAATAAAGTTTTAATGAATGTAAAAATGAGTTCGTTTTCAATCATTGAATCAAGAAATCAAATGTTAATTTCAAAAAGAAAAGGGAAAAGAGAAAAAACAAAAACAAAATAATTCAAGCTATTTAAACCCAAAAAAAAAAAAAAAAAAAAAAAAAAAAAAAAAAACAGATAAAAAAAAAATTCCCAAAAAAAGGGACAAAATCCGACGTCAAGAACTTTATTAAAATAAGGGGTGAAATTTTAATTTTGATTGGCTGGAAAAACTCCTTCAATTTTATCACTGGATGACCACTTGCAACAAAAAGTTGTGTTGTGGTTCGACGCCACGAGGTCGCATGAGAAATTAATTTTTTTAATTTCATTTTTTTTTGTTTGTTTGATTGATGTGTGCCTTCCATTCATTATTTTTTTTGAACTTTCTGTTTTGATTTTTTAGAAGTTATGTATTCATTTTTTTTGTCTCTCAAAAGAAATGTTTTTAAAGTTTCAAAAATCTGAATCAACACCAAAAAAAAATAAAGCAAAGTCAAACAGTTTGACTTCATTTTTTTCTCATGTTTTGATTCTTGGTTTTTGCTTGATAAAGGACTGATGCTTCTTGTCTTTCGATTCAAATCAAAAAGGACTGAACAATTAATTTAAATTATTTAATGTTAATTATTCGAATGAACATGATATCCCTACTACAATAATGTGCAAATTTAGAAGGAATTAGACTTGGGGAGAAATTTCATGAAATTGCGGAAATAATTGAAAATGAAAAAATCAACAAAAGGTTTTCCCGCCAAAAGCAAATAAAAAAAAAAATAAAAAAAACCGTTATTTCCGCAATTTTGCGAAAGTTTTTGTTTGACCAAATTTGAAAAGCAATTCAATTAATTCAATTAATTAATTAATACAATGGATTGGATATCTGAAGACCAAAGTTCTTTTTTTAAAAATAATAAATTTTCATTAAATTTGATTACAAATACAATAATTCTAACTTTTTATTATTATTTTATTTATTTATTATTATTCCATAGGTAAACCAGGAGGAAAGAGGAGACTTGACCATTATTCTTCTCAATCAAGTCCAACAGTAATTATTCTTTTATTTCGATTTTATTTTTTTGTTTCTTTTCTTTAAAATTCTCCAACTTTAGACCAATTATTAATGATAAATAATATAATAAAATAATATAAACAATAACAGAAAAGACAAATTAATGAAGAAGATCAATTCAAACCTGGAAGGAATGAAAAAATTACATTGAAAGCTTTCAAAGAGGAAGAGATACCTAGACATTCACCTTTAAGTATGACAATGACTCACCTTCATCAAGATTCTTCACCTTCAACTGATCTTGATTTATATCCTTCTGCTTATAGAAAATTTGCGAATCGTTGAGAAAGAAAAGAGAGAAAGAAGAAGAAGAGTTTGTCTGATGAACTCAAAAATTTTGAATTGTTTGTAAAATCACTTTATTTTTTTAAAAAAAATAAACACAATTTTGTTCTATTTAACTTTAACTTTGTTCAATCATTGGAAGTAATTTATCTTGAGAGTGTAAGCTATGGACATCATCACAACCTCCAATATGTTTTTTGTGAATAAAAATATTTGGTACTGTACTTTGACGAGTCATCTTTTGTAAAGTGTTTTGAATTTGGGATCCATTTCCTAAATTTCAAATCATCATTTCGATTAGTCTCATTATTCAATAGAAAAAAAAAAAATCCAATTGCAATTGCAAAAATAGAAATGAGAAGCTTACCAATTACATCTAATTCGATAATTTTGATTGAGTGACTACCTTTTACACCATTTAAAAGTTTTTTTGCCCTACTGCAGTAAGAACACCAAGTTTTTGAAAAGCTAATTACAGAATGAATGTTAGAAAGATTTGAAAGAAAATGAAGTTTTGAGTAAATTTGTTGAAAAAAAAAAAGAAAAAGATCGAAAAAGATAGAAAAAAAATAGCACTGTTCAGTTTCAAAAGGTTCATAATTTCAGAAAAGTCAGAGAAATCCATTCCTTTTGACAGTATTATTCTCATTTTATTCAAGTGTCTTTCAATTCAAACAGGCTCAATAAGAAAAAAAAAAAGGCTCCAATTTTGAAATCGAAGAAAGAAAAAAAAGAAAAAAAAAAGCAAATGCAATAATAAGAATAAGAAAAACAATGAAATGGCACAAAAGAAAAAGAAAAAGAAAAAGAAAAAGTTACACAACAATATCAGCAGAATTGATCAATTCTTGAACGTCTGTTTCACTCATTTTTTCGAACAAAAATTTCTTTTTCACTTTTGTATTTTATTTTATTTTATTTTTCTTGTTCTCCTTTTTATACTTTTTTTTTCTCCTTTTTTCCTTCTTTTTCCTTTGGTTCAAAAAATTTTCCTTTCGTAAAGTATCATTGTTTGATTGTTTGATTACAAGGGACTTCAACAAGAGAAATGCAATACATATATTATAAAATAAAAATCTTATGTCAAATATTTTTGGTTGAGCAAAAAAAGTTTTGAAAAACATTTTGTAACTTTTCAAAAATTTATTTGACGAAAATATTCTTGGGCGTTCAAGTTCTGCTCTTCTTTTGCAAACTTTTCTTCTTCTTGTTCAATAAATTTTTTTGAATCCTTTCCAAAATAATATTTATAGTCATAATACACAAAACTTCCAAATCCTCAAAAAATTTGTGGCTTCAGTTCAATGAATCTTTAACTGTCCTAATATCAAAATATATCCGAGTATTTTTACCGATTGATTATGAGAGTTTCCTTGAAACTAATTCTAAGTTTTGTTGTCAAAAACTTCATGGCAACTATATTTTGAAGAAGATTGCTCCATAAATAAATAAGGAAAAAAAGAAAATCTTCTAACAAAAACTTTGTTCCATAGTAAAGAAAAAAATATAAAGGCTCCTCGAGTAACGGAAACTTATAACGCATTACAATATATTGTCTCAATGATTCATGACCTTTGCTCCTTGAGAATGGATCAAGAAAAAGAAGAAAAGAGTGATGAGAATGCAGCTTGGGCCATTACTCGCTTCGAAACCAATATGGCTAAGATAATTTTTCTTCACGAAGATAATATGAATTATTTTAACAATTTCCTCAGCAAACCCAATGCCTTCAGTTTTGAGCGCAAAAATGCGGCAATTGAAACCTTAATAGAAGAATCCAAGAAGCTCACTTCCTTAATTGAGGAACAATGGAAGGCTGTTGAGGTGATCCAGAAATTTCTTATGCCTTCAACGAGCAAAAAAAAGTAAGCACAAAAGTCAAAGAGTTCATTTCGTTGTTGAAACCTAAAAAAAAAGTTTAAAAAAAGTTTAAAAAAAGTTTTTTTAAAAAAATCTAACAGACCTTCAAAATTTAAATCCAACAATTCCAACATTTGATGAAATGAAGGAAAAATAAGATTGAGTAAAAAAGCATCGTTCAAGGACTTAATCGTTCAAGGACTTAATCAATTTAAAACTTGTATCTAAGGCTTTTAATTTTGAGTTAGATATCGTCAAGATCATGGTTTCCCTTGTGGAAGCTCTTTGCAGTGGAGAGAAGCAGAAAATTATTTCGCTCTGTTTAGAACTTAGAAATATCATAGGAAACGCAAATCAAATTATGCAGGAAACATTCAACCACACTAAAACTAAAACCTAATGGAAATTCTAACCTAATTCCACAGCTAAACTCTTTTTTGAAGAAAAATATTGGCTGAAAGAATAAGATGCTCATTATTTTGTTTATCCTGATCAGGTCTCTATCCTCAAGACATCCACCAACTACCTACATTTGGCACAGAGTTTGACAAAAAAAATTGCCATTTTTTTTCTAGTTTTTTTCTTTGATTTTTCTTCCAAAAAAAAAAAAATTCTGCAAAAGCAAATCAAACATTTATTTAAGCTTTTTTGTTTTGTTTTACATATTTTAAAACTTTATAATACAGTAATGATTCAAAGGTTTTACAAATTTAAAGACTCCTTCTTCTTCTTAATGATTCTTTTCCTTTATCTTTTTCTATTGATTTATTGATTTATTTAGTATGTTGGATCATCGAAGAAAAAATAAAAAAGAAAAGAAAAAGGTAAAATCAAACCAGTTTGAGCAATATCTTCAAATCCTCTGAAAGTGAATCCAAATAGATCATAATCAGTTTCGACTGAAACTGGAATTTTTTGATTTGAAACATGAATATCATCAAAGCTTATAATTTTTTTTTATTTGGTCACAATTTTTTTTTGAAAAAAAAGGAAAGAAAAATAAAATAGAATCGAAAAATTACTGTGAAGTATCTGTTGGGGATTTTAATGCTGGAGCCCAAGGTGGAGTTTGTGAATAAAGTTTATCCCATTCAACACCATTAAAGAATGGATGTTGTTTTATTTCATCAGTTGATTTCCCTAATCTATCACTTGGATCACATAATAAAGCTTTGATCAAATCTTTTGCTTCTTTTGAAACAGTTGGACGACGTGGGAATCTATATCAATTTTTTTTAAAAAAAAAGAAAAAAGAAAAGGGAAAAGTGAAAAATGAAAAGAAAAGTACTTAAGAGATTGTTGCCAATTAATAATTTTAAATTTTGTTATTTGTCTGTCTTCTGCACAAAAAGGTGGATATCCAAAAAGCATTTCAAACAAAATTACACCAAGAGACCACCAATCACAGAGTTTATTATAACCAACCTAGTTTATTTTATTTTATTTTAATTTATTTTATTTTTTTTTGATTTATGAAATGAATAATATTTTTTAAAAATAAATAAAAACCTGAAGTAAAACTTCTGGAGCAATATAATTATTAGTTCCTACAACTGAATAAGCCAAACTTCTTTTATGTTTTTCTCTCCAAATCAAAACTTTATCCTTTGGTTCAACATTGTCATCAAATAAATCCGTTCTTGATCCTTCAGCTTGTGCTTCACCCATTCTTCTCAACGCAATTCTTCTTTGTGCCTAATTTTATTTAATGTTTGGTTTAAACAAGAAAGAAAAAAAAAGAAAATAAAAGAAATACTTGATAAAATTTAGCATCATGTGCCCAATGGAATCCTGTACATAAACCAAAATCTGAAATATTAATATGTCCTTGAGCATTGAATAAGAAATTGTCTGGTTTAATGTCACGATGAATATATCCTAATGAATGAACTTGTCCAATACACAAAATCATTTCAGCAATATAAAATTTTGCAAAATCTTCTGCAAATATGTCCTTTATTATTTTTCAAGAACAAGAATGTCATTTTATTTTCAATTTTTTTTTTTTTCGAAAAAAAGAAAAAGAAAAAACCTTTTTAATCAAAAGGTTAAGTAAATCTCCACCAGCCATATATTCCAAGACAAAGTAAAGATTCATCTTATAGTTTTGGGAGGAAAAAATTGAGAAACAGACTTTTGAGCAAATAAAAAATAAAAAATTAAATTACTTTATCTTGAAATGAAAGATATAATCTCACAACACCTGGAAGGTGAGAAGCAATTGCTAAAATATCCCTTTCTGCTCTAACATGCCCTATTAATAATGTGAATTCAAAAGAAAAAAGAAAAAAAGAAATTAGATTGAATTTTATAAAAGAATCAAGGGTTTTTAAGATTAACCTTCTTGACGTCTTTTAATCATATCAGATTTTTGAATAACTTTCATTGCAAAAAGTTGTCCTGTTGATTTCTCACGTATTAATTTTACAACACCAAAAGCACCCCTTTCATATTTAATAGTTAATATAATTAAATTAATAAACAAACAAACAAACAAACAAATGAATAAATTAAAAATTAATTAGACCTGCCAATGATTTTTATATCTTCAAACAAATCAACAGAAATTTTAGTTCTTCTCAATCTTGTATAATCAGTTTCTTTTTGAGAAAGTCTATTTAATTGAGAGTTAAGTAAATTATTAGTTTTCTTTTTTTGAAATAGAAACAAATTTACTTTTTTCTCATGTCTTCTTTTTTCTCATCAGATAGACCTAAATTATTAAGTTGTTGTTCAAGTCTCTCTTTTCTCTGTCCCCTCTCATTTGTCACTAAAAAAAAAAAAAATTTTTTTTAAAAAGTTGAATTTCATTAAATTTAAAAAACTAAGGAAGTAATTCAATAAATCGAAGAATTACTTTGTGCTAATCTTTCAAAGTAATTCTCCATCCATAATTTTGTTACGACAACTTTTTCTTCTGTTTTTTCTGAATAATTATTATCGAGATGAAATGTCTCTTCAATCTCATCATCTGACATTGAATCATCTCTTGAGCCAATCCATGGAAGGGTTGATTTTGATCTTTTTCCTAATTGTGCTGGCTTCACCCGAATTGAAGATTCTAAGTGGAATAAATCAGAAAACAAAATACTAAAAAAAAAAAAAAAAAAATGAACCTCCAAAATTCATCTCATCATCTAATTCTTCAAGATATTTTTTTGCATCATTTGCATTTGTATGAAATACATGTCTATTTGAAAATTTTAAAATTACAATTTGAGTCCAACAAGGAAAAAAGAAAGAAAAATAATAAAAATATAAAAATTACTCAAAGTCAGTTGGTATTGAAATCTGGTCCTTTGAAACACTTTTTTTCATAAAATGTTGTTTCACTATTAGAATAATGAGGGAAAAAAAAATTAGTTTTTCTTTCTTTCGAAAATAACTTTCTCTTCCTCCTCTCTTTCTTGTTTGCTTGCTTGCTTTCTTTCAAAATTGTTTTTCATGAGACCTTCAATTCAACTTCAACTTCAACTTCAACTTTGGTTATTAAAGTCGACAAAATACAAAAAAAAACGAATTCGAAAAGAAAAAAGAAAAAAATGATACCATAAATAAAACAATAAACCAAGAAAAAAAAAGAAAAGGTAATAATACAATAAAACTTCAAAAGAATAAATAGAATAAAAATATTGAATGAAATAGAATAAAAATGAAGTTTTTTTTGAATGTTTCAATTATAAAGGTTTTGAATAATAGAAATGAAAAAAAAACACTAACATTTCAGACTCTTGGTCATTTTTTTCCCAGTTTCCCTAAATTTTTTTTTTTTGGATCTTTTCTTTTTTCTTTTCTTTTTCCTCATTTTTGGGGAAGCGTCTTATTGTTTGTTTGTTTGTTTGTATTCACCCCTCCAATAAATATTAATCTCGCCCTTAATATAATATAAAGAACCACTCAAAGAATAAAAAATAACAATATATTTAAAATAAATGAACTTAGATTAAAAAAAATTTTGTTCTTTGATATTAAATTTTTTTCTTGGAAGAAAAGTTTTTTTTAAAAAAATATCAAAAATCTAAGTTGAAGGAATAATTGAGTCAAATGCTCCCAAACCAAAAATAAAGAAATTATCAATAAAGAAATCATCAATGAATAGAGAGGAGCTCCTTTGAAAGATGTCAACGATTATTAAACCAATCCTGAAATAAATCTCAACTAATTGGGCTATTGATTGATTGATTGATTGACTGGAAAAAATTCGTTCACTCATTATCTTTATTATAACTTACATTAATATCCAATTTTGTTTTTCTTCGAAAAGCACGAAGAGATGGGTTGTTAGTTAGAGTAATCCAAAGAAAAAACCTATTCCGGATATGTTTCCTTTGGATTGACGAAATTTCTTGATGAGGTTTTAAAGCAATCTTTCCTCCTTCTTTAGATAGAACATCTCCATATTGATAAGATGAGTTATTTAGTAAACCTTTCTCCAATGTATTTTCCTCCAATTCTCTTAGTTTATCTTCTTGGAGTTCTGTTGTATCTTTCAATTCAAGTACAGATTCATCATTATTAGTTTCTCTTGAATATAAAAGATGAATAAATGTCTTCATGATTTGATTATTATACTGATGTGAAGCTGCTAACATTCCAAGATAACTTTTGTGACCTTTTTTATTTTTGGTTTTGGTTTAGATATTGTTTTTATGAAGATACTTTAAAAGTTTTTTTAAAAAAAAATCTTAAACCTTTATCAAGCCAATCAAAACTTTCAACAATAAGTGCTTTATCAATTCTATAAGAAAAAACAATAAGGACACAAATACCAAGGACCAAACGACTCACAAATGATAAAAGCCCTCTGACCATGTTAATAAAAATAAAAAGATAATCATAGTTTTGAAATGATTTTCTATGTTTCACCCTATTTTTTTTAAAAAAAAAGAAGAAAAATTAAATGAGAGGAGAGAAAAAGAAAAAAAAAAGAAAAAAAACCTCCATCCTTCATGTCCTTCCAAAAAAACTTTTGTTAATAGGGATTGAAAAAATGTAAATAGAATAGTAACAATGACTGGAACAAGGAAGAGGTTCAAAATTAAATATTCCCAAATGATTACTCGAACAGTTTCAAATTCAGCAATACAAATTAAAATCGCAAGAACAACTGAAAAAAAGATCAGATTGATGAGACAACCAAGAAATCCAAAACCAATTTGAAAGCCAACAAATCTTAAAGTATCATTAAAATTGACAGTCTTTATCTTTTCTAAACGAGAGTAATCTCCTTTGTTTAATTTGGAAATATCTTGCTTGTAACTTTTGAGACAAAAGAGGACTTGAATGCCACCAAATACAAAAGCTAGTAAAGCAATCCCAATTGATGCACCTTGAATTATTCCACTATATTCATTATTAGTGATTAGTTATTCTTCAAATTTTTAACAGAAAAAAAAAAAGAAAAAAAAGAAAACATCATTCGTTTAGCAAATTGAAGAGATTCTTCATTACTCTCTCGAAAGATTGTTGCAATAAAGCATGAGAAATTAGGGGCAAAGTTGAATCCTAAAGATACCCATAGAACTGAAAAATCATAGATTACAACTAGCAACATTAAAGTAGAAGCAATTAGCCTTTGAGGAAACCGAAAAGTTTTTTCATTTTTCCAAATATATTTTTCAAAAACTCTTTTCCATTCTGCAGGATCACGTAATGAAGAAAAAAACATTGTTATCGTTGATTGGACTTTTTCACAAAAACTCTAAATATTTTTAAATTATAAAATTATGGAATAAAGAAGAAAAGAAAAGAAAAAAAGGAAAAGGATGATACTTGATTTGTTTCAATAATTGGTTCCTCTTGCACTTTCTTTTCAAGTAGTTGTCGAACATAAAGGAAGTCTCTTTTGTTTGCGATTTCATGAACTGTTGGAGTTTTACCTTGGATTAAAAGAAACAAACGATAAGAAAAGAACAAGAAGATTGTTGGAAGCCCAATCAGTTCTGGAAGTCCAATTACAGACTATTTATTTATTTATTTATTTATTTCTTGAGAATTAATTAGAAAATGAAAAAAATAAAAATAAAAAAGTTAAACTTGAGTCACAAGGAATTCTTTTTCAATGGTAACACTTGAGAGAAACCGAGTTGTAAATAAGGTTGCAGAAGAGAACATCCCTAATAAAACAGCTAAGAATCGATGCCTTTGCTCATAACAAAGAAATAATGGCCAATATAATACAGCTGCAAAAGCAAACAATCCCATGTAAATAAAAATTTGAAACATTTGACCTTCTTTTGAAGGAATTAAATTTGCTACCCCATCTCCAAATATGATATTTACGGAATATGAGAAGAACCATTGAATAGTAACCATAAATATGACGGATGGAGCCCATCTTGACTTTTGATGTTCGAGTAGATTTGGTCTATTTTTGATGACAAAGTATTTGTTTTAGGGTTTTGTTAGTTTATTCAAAAACGAAAATCAAGGAAAATAAATAATGAAATGAAATGAACAAAACTAACCCTGGAAGTCCAAAAAAAAAGCATTTCTTTTTTCCATTATATCTAAAGAGTAAAATCAAAGGAATCACAACGGCTTGTGCAATCACTAAAAAGAAAAATATTGTAAAAGCGCTTGCTAAAGTTATAATATCTCCAACCCCGTTTGCAGTTTCAACTATTGTTTTGTTTTGTTTTTTTAAAAAAAGAATTCAGATATCATCTGAAACTATTTTATCAAAAAGTAAATAATGATAAAAAAAAATACTAAGTTCAAGATAGAAATAATCAAAACAAATATTTGGGTTCTCAACGATCACAGAAAATTTGAGAATTTGGGCTGAAGGGGGAATTTCTATGAGGGGAGCTTCATATAAAGGTATTAGTAAAGATTCTAATTCCAAAGTTTGTGAATCAATATAATTCATATCTTTATCAAAATAATCAAAATTGAATTGAAGAAGTTCATGAAAACTAAAACTCCAAACAGTAAACGATGCTTTAAATATCAAAAATGCTATTGACAAAGAAAAGTAAATAAAAGTGAATAAAGAAGTGATATTAGAAAATCAATAAAATAAAATAAAATATACCAGTCGATTTATGATTCAAATTGATAGTTTGTGAAAGTGAGGTCAAATTCAAAGATTTTGAATGACAACATGATTGTAAACCCAGCTCAATCCACCCCCATGGTGCATGTTCAGGATAGCTCCAAGGAGAAGAAGATTCAAGAAGTTGACACTGTGAGTCCTTGATTATGTTGACTTTCTCCCCAACCGCTGTTAAACATTGAAGTTGTTGTGATCCTCGATGTTTCAAAAAAGAAAAAAAGAAAAAAAGTTGAATTGAAAAAAAAAACAAAACAAAAAAAACAATCAAAATAAATAAATCATAAAAAAATAAAAGAGGGAAGAAACCAAGTGTTAATGATGGAGTGAACAAAGTGAGGAGTGCTAACAGCAACAACAACAAAGAAAAGGTCATCTCTTCCCCAAAAAAAGTTGATCGGATTCCTGATTTTTTTTTTTTTTTAATTTTTTGAATTTTTAATAGTTTGTTCAAAAAGGGGCACGAAATAAAAACTCGGTTTCCAAATAAATAATAATAATAATAATAAAGAACAAGAGATGTTGATTATCGAATTCAACTTGAAAGTTTTTCCGAGAAAGAATAAAAAAACTCTGAAAAAAAAACATGAAACATGAAAAAATAAAAAACAAAACTCGGCCATAACAAAAGATGTTGTGCTATCAAATCAATTCGAATTATAACAAAATTGATTCTTCTAATCATTGAAGTTTTTTGTGGTCAGAAAAAAAAAAAAATTGACCACAAAAATTTGAAAAAAAAAAAGATCTCGCGAGCCGGATTCGAACCAGCGACCTAAAGATAACTTTAACAAACTACAGTCTTCCGCTCTACCAACTGAGCTATCACGAGATTTTTTGTTGGAACTTCAAATATAATTTTTCTTTCTTGAACCTTGCGACTGATTTTCAGAATAAAAAAAAATTTTTTTGAAAACAAACCTTCTTTTCTTTTGAAGATTCAAGAATCAAAAAAATTGAATCAATAAATAAATAATCCAAACAAAGAACAATGAATGAATGAAAAGAATCTAATTAATTGAAAAGTAATTTAAAAAAAAAAAAAAAAAAAAAAAAAAAAAAACCTGAGTCAACCTTTTTTTTTTTAATGTTTCATGTTTTTTTTGTTACGCATAAAATCATAATAGTATCAACCTATTACATTGAATATAATGATGGCATGTTCATTTTACGAACAACAGCAAAGTCAATATTAGAATTGGATAGTGCAATCAAATCAAAATTAGAACTCGAAGAAAATATAAAAATTCGATTGCATTTCAATCGAAATGGAAAATTATTCGTTTTGGATGATATGGAAGATCTAAAAGAAGGAATGACAATTAAAGTTTCCATTCGAACTATTTCAACTCATCCCCAACAAAAAAATATGAAAACTGATAAAATTGATGGTATATTTATTAATTTTCCCTTTCTTTTTTCCTCTCTTTTCAGAATCTCAAAATAGATCTTTTGTTTATTAGAAATCTCAAATTTGAAAATATCATCAAACTCAGCTTTAAAAAGGGCTTGATACATAACGAGAACCAATTTTTTTATCATTTTCAAGAAATAAATAAATCCAAACCAATATTTATTTATGAAATTTTCTACTATTTCAAAAATGTTTCAAAAAAAAAAAAAAAAAAAAAAAAAAAAAAA
>Ga0209960_1003677_pt1 | contig 12785 bp, 20 predicted proteins | sample ThiBiot_500_plan_2_FD_183947 | JGI IMG/M metagenome (GOLD analysis project Ga0209960, IMG submission 183947) | Wastewater bioreactor microbial communities from Cape Town, South Africa - Thiocy_expt_500_plan (SPAdes) | ecosystem: Engineered > Bioreactor > Thiocyanate-remediating >... | reverse complement strand
CAAAATAGAAACACTTTGGTGCGTTATGCATCGTCAATTTATTTGATACGAAAAAAAGAAAAGGAGTTATAAATCAACAAATGACCAAGGAGACTATGGAATGACGCTTTCATTTTCATGCTCATCTTTATTCACACTCAATCTCACAAAAGAAATGAAAACAAGCAAACAGACAAGAAAAAAAGAATTAAATAAATAACCAACAATGACACAGAGGAGAAGTTCTTTGTTATACGTATATTTTAGTTGCTATTGCACACACACACACACACACACGCGCAAAAATCCGATTTAAAAAAAGAGGAAAAAGAAAACGAAATACTTGTTGGTTCAAAAAAAAAACGAATCGTGTTATTTGTTCGGTGATTTATTTAAGATCAACATCACCATCGATTTTCTTGGCAATATCATCAGTTAATGAACGAAAGACTCGATCAGCACGTAGTGTTGACAATGGTGTATCATCGATATGTTTTGAAAAAAGTTCTTTATTTTGTTCTTCGACAGCAGCTATTAATTGTCGAATTAATTTCACTTCTAATGAACGTTCTTCAAACAATGGATTATCACTTAAATAACGAGTTAGAGCGGCATTTGCATTGTCAACATCGATACATAATGCACATAATGTTGCTCTTAACCAGTAATCTTTAGCACCATATTTAAGCATGGGATCGTCTTTTGTTTTATCTGCCATTTCTTCGTATTCTTGTTGTGCACGCATGAATTCATGTTGAAGTGCAAGTATTTCGGCCATTTTCTTTTGAACACGATTGGCACCGGCTTTTTGTCCTTCTTGTTTGAGAAATCGATGAGCTTCTTTCAAACATTTCAACATATTATCGAAATCATTGGTTTGTTCATATAATTCAGCGACTTTTTCCAATGTTGTCGCTGCCATTGTCCATTTACCCTGTTGCATATGTAATTCAGCAGCACGTGTCAATGCTGGTATAGCTTGGGAAATATCAAACATTTTAAATGACGATGCAATTTGTTCGCACATTTGTGCTCGTTCATAATCTTCTTCACTTAAATCTAACGCTCGTTTATAGGCTTCGACTGATGTCGGATAATCTCCTTCGGCTTTAGCAGCATTTCCTGCTTGAACAAAGAGTGCTCGTGCATCTTCATTTGCTGTACTACCAGCACCGAGCATGCGTTGAAAGAAGCCATTGGCTTGTTTGACTTTTTTATTTGCTTCAGCCATTAATTGAGCTGACGATTTATTACTAGATCCACTTGACATTGTGAATTGATAATTTATTTTTTTTTAAATAAAATAGAATCTGAAATAACAAAAAAAACTGTTTGGCTTCGTTTTTTTTTATTGTCACAGCTGTGTGGATATTCTAATACAACAAAGATTTAAGAAAAAAAGGAAAGCAACCTAAGACGATGAATTTGTTCAATCGTTTCGATATACTATCGTTTGATTATTACATCTAAATTTTAAGGAAAAAAACCAAATGAATAATCAAGAATTTCATTTGAAAACGACAAATGTTTACCTTCCAACGATTACCACAATTTTTACAGAGAACAAATAAAGTCATCGGCTCGTCAGCACTACGTGTTTGAGCTTCTGTATATGAGCAATTGTTTTGTTTACATCTGTAGAAAGAAAATATTTTCTTATTTTGAAAATCATCAATCAATCAATAATCGTACTTTCTACATTGAATAAGATCCGTGCCAGTGCCTTCGTCAACTGCTAATTGATGTTCATTAATAGCGCTTTCATGGAGTTTTGTACGTTCTTGTTTCAAAGCATCACTTGCCATTTCCTTTAAATTTAAGAATTTGTGAAAAAAAAAAACAAAACTAAATTTTTTGAACAAACTTCAGCAGTTAAAACAGCTAATCGTTCAGGTGTAATTATACCCAAAAGAGTATTAATACGAAGTTTGGGATTTTTTTGATCCTTTAAATTCGATATACGACTTCGAATACGATTTCGATATTTGACACCTGTGTCTTTCAATTCTTTGAATATAGCTAAATTAAGAATTCAACAATAGAAAATGCCTTCGACTTCATCGCTTCGTCTCCTCGTACCATCTTCAACTCGTGCAGCTAATTCAACTGGATCTGCTGAACCTTCGGGCAATTCTGAGATTGAAAATGCATTCGCAATTAATTCACGAGATTTTAATCTAAAATATTTTGCGATTGCCGTTTATTCGTTGTCCTTTTTTGCTTCATACCGAACATCATCGTTTGTTTGCGATGCTGTATAACTACTTGACGTTGGTTGTGATGCTTGACGTTCGACAGATTTCACTGAACCAGCATTGCTTTCTTGTGATTGTTGACTATTCAGATTTGGTGTTGATTGTTTCTCATCTTTTATAACTGCTCCCGTTGAATTTTCTGTGTTTTTTTTTGAAGAGAAAATAAAAATCATAAATCATCGTTTCAAATTACAAACCAGGAACAAGTTTCTTCCAATTTTTTAAAAGACTTTTAGCGATGGTCGATAAATCTTCGTTGGCAATAGCTCGTCGAAGATTGTTCACCGTTTTTCCAATGCCTGTCTTTTGAAGAATGCTCAATGTTATACGTGAATCTTGCAATCGGCCAAGTAGATCTCGTGCCATCGATTCATCCTTATTTCCAAGAGAGTAATCATTTATTGACCTAGATTTTAAATTTCATTGAACTTACGACTTCATTTCTATCGATCATTTTCTGTAGTTTACGATTAATTTTCACGATTTCTTCTTCGGCCATTGTGATCTACAACAAAATTGTCAGTAGTGTGCACTGTGTACGTTTGATTTATTTGCTAAGTGAGTGTGTATGCGTGTGCATGCGGCGCAATAAGGATTAGAGTCAAAATGAGTCATTGTATGTTTTTTTTCGTTAGAGCAAAACTGGTTTCGTTTTTTTTTGTTGATGAAGATAATTTCTTTTGATTAATTGATTGAAGGAAAAGGAAGAAGAAAAAAAACAAATGAAATGAATAGATTACAGATGGCAGTAGAAACAAAATCATTGTAAAGGTCCAAAATAAAATTCTATTCGTCGATTAGAACTTAACGTTAGTTTGATTATTCTCTATTTTCTATGTACATATGCGTGAAAATTGATTGAGAATGTTCAATATTCGTCGATGGATTCGATGGATTCTTTTTTACAGTTGTTTATCTTCTCTATGTACATTTTGGTATTTGACAGCAATCGATTCGAATGTCGAATTGAAAAGTGTTCAAGAACATCGTTTAGCTGTCATTGTTCCATTTCGTGATCGTGCGAAAGAATTAGAAATCTTCCTCCCGCATATGCGTCAATTTTTAAAATCTCAATCCATCGAACATGTTTTCATGATTATCAATCAAATTGATAAACATCGATTTAATCGAGCAGCTCTAATCAACATTGGTTTTATTGAATCATGTTCATTTGTCGATTATATTGTCATGCATGATATCGATCTTTTACCATTAAATCAACGAGAATTATCCTACAGATATCCTGAACACGGTCCTGTGCATTTGGCTTCACCGGAATATCATCCAATGTATCATTATGCAACGTATGTTGGAGGTATTTTAATGATTAGTTGTCGAGATTTCGAACGTATTAATGGTATGTCACCGTTGTACTGGGGTTGGGGAAGAGAAGATGACAATTTCTATGTGAGAATGAGACGAGTTGGAATGAAACTTTCAAGACCAACGAAGTTATCAACGAATACAACGAATACATTCGAGCATATTCATGATAAAGGTGTACATAAACGTGATTATGCTCGATACGGCCAACAGAAAGAAGAAGGAAACAAAGTCAGACCTGAAATGGGCTGGAATACAACGAAATATGATCTCATTGACAAAAATCTCCGTATATCAAATCAGGGTATTGAATATTGGATGTTAGATGTGAATATTTTTTGTGATTATTCTTTGACACCATGGTGTGATCATCCGACTAATGAAACTCGAAAATGAGAATGTTCTAGATAAGTTTTGCTTCAAATATTTTTTAATTCATTTTTTCGAATAAATTTCAGATAAAAGTTTACGCTTTTTTTTTCTGTCTTTCGATGAGTATCACACGAGTGGTGATCACTGGTTTAGGCGTCGTTTCACCATTAGGTGTCGGTGTGCCATTGAATTGGAAACGTTTATTAGAAAATTCATCGGGAATAAGTTCGTTGGAAGAGAATGAATATGATGGCATTCCATCACGAGTTGCTGCTCGTGTCCCAATGACGAATGATGAGGGTGCTTTGGATTTCTCGAAATATTTTACTCGAATGTCAGAGTTGAAAAGCATGTCACTGGCAAGTGCATTCGCGATTGTTGCTGCTCAAGAAGCTATTGAACAGAGTCAAGTAAGGATTTTTCGTTTTCTCTCTCTCGTGTTCATTTGAATTCATGATCAGTCGTTTTTAGATACTTTCAGACAAAATGATTTATGATCGAACAAAAATCGGTGTATCAATTGGCAATGGTCTAGCTGGTCTTGAAAATACATATGCCATGTCTGAACAAATGAAAATCAAAGGCAAATATCGAGGAATGAGTCCGTTTTATATTACACAAGTTCTACCGAATATCTCCGCTGGTCAAATATCAATTCGACATCAACTTCAAGGACCTAATGTATGGTTTTTTAACAAAAAAAAACAAACGATGATGTTTTCTCTTAGCTTTGTAATAGTTCAGCTTGTGCAGCTGGTGTTCAAGCGATAGGCGACGGTCTGAATATGATTCGTCTTGGTCATGCTGATGCAATGATTTGCGGTGGAACTGAAGCCACCATCAATCCAATAACAATTTCAGGTTTTGCACGAATGCGAGCATTGTCAACGTCGTTTAACGATCAACCGAAATTGGCTTCACGTCCTTTCGAGTGAGGACGGTTGTGCATGTGTGTTATGAATAATTCTCATGATTGACATTGGATTTTAGTCAACAACGAGATGGTTTTGTCATGGGAGAAGGAGCAGCTGTTCTCGTTCTTGAACGACTTGAATACGCACAAAAACGAGGTGCAATCATTCTCGGTGAAATTCTCGGCTACGGTCTTAGTTCCGATGCTAGTCATATCACAAATCCAAGTGGATCAGGAGCATTCAATTGCATGAAAAATGCTTTAGAAAATACTCGTTTAACTCCTCGAGATATCGGTTATATCAATGCTCATGCAACATCGTACGTTCTTAATCTATCTGTTTTTCTTTCTCGAATTTTTTGTTTTCAATAGAACTCCAATTGGTGATCGTATAGAAAGTCAAGCAATTGCTCAATTATTCCAATTCGATAATCCCGATGTGTTCATTTCGAGTACGAAAGGACATACAGGTCATTTGCTTGGTGCTGCAGGTGCACTTGAATCGATTTTTACTATTCTTTCGTGTTATCACGGTATTTGTCCGTCCACATTAAATTATAAATCTTCTGAAGATTTCAAATCTTTAAAAATCATTCCTGACGATAGTCCATCGTCATGGAAAAGTTCGAAACGTATTGCTTTGAATAATTCCTTTGGTTTTGGTGGAACAAATTCTTGTTTAGTTTTGTCGAATTTCTTTTAGATACTAAATGTCATTAGCAGATCAGTTGAAATCTGTTAAACTTCGTTCGACTGTCGGACCAAAAGAAAAATCCAATGAACAATTACTCTGTCCGGACAGTGAGACCTATCGAAAACTAATGAATGAAACTCAATTCGAATGTTATTTTGATAAAATCGAAAAATGGACATTTCCATCAGTGATCATTCCAATGAATCACGACGATATCGATGCTCTTCGTCAAGGTTATATTTACTTCAAAAGTTTATCATCGACTGATGATGATGATAAAAGAACTGAAGAATGTTTTGAAAAATATCCTCGTCTGAAAATCTTAGCACAAACAATCGATTCATGTAATACAATTCCTCGTCCGATATTCGTTCGTCTTTCAACTCGTAGTGCTAAAGATGCGATTTTATTTTTAAGTAAAAACAAATTTCAACAAACCTATCAAACAATCTACGATCGACTTCAAACAAATCACGAATACAATCGTCGTTTACTTGCTCTCGATGAAACAACGATCCGTTTATTGGCAGTTAACGATGGATTTCATGCTATTCAACTTCTACTTGCCAGTGAACGTATTCAAGATGATCTTTGTTCATCAACATCGATCAATTTAATCGTTCGACAGTTTCTTATCGATCGAACAAATTTGAAAAGTGAATTTCGTGCGTTCATTTACAAACGTCAATTTACAGCTTTGACACAATACAATGAATATATTGTTGATGAATATTTAATTGCCAATAAAGACAAGATTTTAAAAACAATTCAACAATTTTTTAGTCGAGAAAATCTACTCGAACAAATTCCGTATGAAAATTGTGTTTTGGATTTGATTTTAATCGAAAATGACGACGATCAATATTTTCAAGTTTATATTTGTGAAATAAATCCACTTGCAGAATTTGCTGGTACGGGCCTATTTTCTTGGCTCGATGATCGAAAGATTTTATTAGGCATCGAACCATTTCAATTTCGAATCCGTGAAAATTATCCGAATGAGAGTGTTTTCAATACTAACGAACAATGGCAATCATTGATCAATAATCTATAATTTTATTTTTTTTTAATTTATTTTTCAGATGCTTTTATAAAATCAAAACAGATTTGTTCTCAAAATGTCAAATCAAACAGCAGATATAGTTAATTTAAATGTTGGTGGGCAACGTTTTTCAACAAGTCGGCAGACATTAACTTGGATACCAGATACATTTTTTACTGCTATGTTAAGCGGTCTTATATCGACAAATCGAGATGATCAAGGATATATTTTCATTGATCGAGATCCGAAATTATTTTCAATTATATTAAATTATTTACGCACAAAAGAACTCGGTAAAATGAAAGAAAAAAAAGAAATCCAATTTAATATTTGGAAAGATTATATTTTAGATATAAGCAATTGTGATTTGCATATGTTAAAACATGAATGTGAATTCTATGCTGTTCTACCGTTGATTCGTCGTTTACAATTATGTGAAGATCTCGAACATAGTCAATGTGGTGATGTTCTATTCAACGGATATATCAATCCACCGCAAGTAAATCATCAAATAACGCCCGCTGAAAGTTTGCATTTGCCTGTTCTACCTCAACCGGTCGTGTATCAACCACCATTGATACAATCAGTAAATGCTGTTCGACCTGGAACAGCTTTACGGTTGAATAACATGATGCAGCAAACATTGAATAGAAGTGCATCACAAATCGGAGATTTTACGAGTGCTGGCCCATCGGCAGCGACTATTAGTCGTGGACATTCGCGCGCTTCATCAACTGATTCAGTTCTTTGGGCAACTCATCAATCAGCAAATTCTTCATCACATACTCGTTCGAAACCAGCTCATTTTATTGATCTTCATCCATTAAGTGTTAATTCAACACCTGCAAGTGTCATCCTTCTCGCTGGACATCACAATTGGATCAGTGCTGCTTATTCGAATAATATCGTTCGATGTTATAAAATGAAAGATTCAAGTGGTTGGCAATTAATGTTCGAATCCGATGTACAAACCGATGATATCTATCGTCTTGCGATTACATCTCGTTCATCATCATCAGTCAGTCAACAATCACAAGAATCAACAACTAATCTTCGAGAATCGAAATTACTCGCCATTGCCGTACGAACCAATGTTCGACTTTGGAATATTGTCGATGCGAATATTCATACGATCATTGGAACATTTGCATTCGGTGGACCGATTGATAATTTGTTTTTTATTAATTCACAATTAGTTGCCACGGGCGACGAGAGAAAAGTTGGCGTTTGGCATTCACTTTCACAACAATGGCAAACACAAGAATTAACGAGAATATTGAGTTTTGATACAGTGAGAAAAGAGATAATATGCTTTTAATGAGAAAACACAATGATGAATTTCTAGGCTGGAACATTTCTTTTGTTGGGCAGTGAAACGGGTTCAATTTATTATTTCGATATGCAGAAATTTCCATTACGAATGAAAGATAATGATTTGTTAATAACTGAAATCTTCAAGTAAAATTCAGCATATGTTTCGAATTGATGAAAATATTTGTTCATTTTTCTTGCGTAGAGATCCAGCTGGAGAATCAATTACAGCATTAAGTGTTTATTTGACACCGAAGACAAGTGTTACTGGTAATTGGATTGAAATTGCCTATGGAACAAGTTCGGGTATAATTCGAATTGTTGTTCAACATCCTGAAACAGTTGGTCACGGGTAAATTTTACATTGTGAAAAGAAAATTCTTTGAAATCATTGATTCGATTTTCACGTCTATTTCAGTCCTCAATTATTTCAAACATTTTGCGTACATCGTAGTCCTGTAACAAAGGTAAAAATTGAATTGAACTATTTTGATTTTCGTTATTAAGTGATCTATGAATAGATTATGCTTTCCGAACGGCATTTAATTAGTGTCTGTACTTCGAATAATCATGTTCGAACGTGGAATGTCACACGTTTTCGTGGAATGATTTCAACACAACCAGGTTCGAAATCTTTCTTCTAAAACGAAGAATTTCTTCTTCTTCTTCTTCTTAGGATCAACACCACTTTCATCCTATAGAATTATTTCGATTGAACCAGCTCGATCGATTACGAGTTATACTGCAGGAAATGTAAGATCATCATTGAATTTATTTTCTTATTGATTTGTGTTTCGTTCGATTGCTTTCTAGGACATCGGTAAGCGACGACGGCGAATGAGTTGAGTATGTTAAATGTTGTTTTCTTTCAGGACCTTATGGTGATCGTGATGATCAACAAGTATTCGTTCAGAAAGTTGTACCTTTTGAAACCAATCAAATCTATGTCAGATTCTGTTCAACAGGTTTGTTTGCCAATGAAAACACGATCGATTATTTTCGTTTTTTGTTTTCAATAGGAAAACGAGTAGCTGTCGTTCGATCCGTCGATAGTTCTCCGATAAGTTGTTTTACTATTCATGAATGTGAAGGTCCATCACGATTGAGTACACGTCCTCGTCGATTTATTTTCACTGGTCATGATAATGGTTTGTTTATTTATTAAATTGAATCTCAAAAAAGAAAAAAATAAGAAAAATTTCGATTTAGGATCTATTCAATTATTCGATTTAACAACTGCGATTGAACTTTGTTCAACAACATCTGATACTGCTGCACTTTCATTGTCATCATCTCATCAACATAATGGTGGTCCATCAGCTGCTGATCTTCTTAAAATGCTTGATCATTGCGATTTCGCAGCAACAAGTGGTCAACATCAAAATTTTCTCTCATCACGTTGTCCAACACCGTGTTGTACAAGTACTACTACTACTACTTATCCAACAGCAACAACAACAGCAACGGTTAACTATACAACAGCTCTAATACCTTCATCAACAATTCAAAAAGAAGATGGTGATAAAAATAACTAATGTCTTCCTGCATTTTCCAAATGAATGATATCATTACAAAATATCTGTAATTTCCTTTTTTTTCTTCTTACTTGCTTTGTACGCGTGTGCGTGAGTGTTTTTCACTTCGTTTAATTAAGTAAAATGCTTATTCTTATCTATTGGGTTGTCTTAATCGAATCATTTTTTCAGATGTTAAAACAACTAAATACATATGATCATGAAATATCTCTTCAATGGGCAATCTGTGCTCGATATAATTCACCGTATCTTTTTCTAAGAAAATTTGTTCTTGCATTGGAATTTTCTGGGTCAGGTTACGTTTGGATACCTTATGCAATTATTATGATTGGACTTCATTACACATCGATTTATGATGCAATGAAATATATTTTACTTTTTACTGGTCTTATGTTTGACATTGCTATGATTGGGATAACCAAAGGTTTAACACGTCGATCAAGGCCAGTTGTTAATCATGATGATGTTCTATCGATTGGTCCTGATAAATTTTCATTTCCAAGTGGACATACATCTCGAGCTGTATTTCTACTTTTTTATTTTCTTTCGACAAATTTCTTTCAAACGATACCCGCACCAGTGATCATCATTTGGTTAAGTTTAGTTGTACTCTCACGAGTTGTTCTAGGTCGTCATTATGTAACTGATGTGATAGCCGGCATTTTCTTTGGCATTTTTGAGTGTTCAGCTATTGTCTATCTGACACCGTTTGTAACACGTTTTGTTTTTTCCATATTTGGTGTACCGAGTTGAACGCATAGGAAAAACAAAATAAAGAAAAAAAAACGAACAAATTTGAACTAGGAAAAAGTAAATTCTTTAGTCGTTGTGATTAAGTCATTTGTTTGCAAAACATCACACACACACACGTTCGTAAGTTCATTGACATTGTCGAGAATAGAGTAGAGATTAGAACGAAACATTGTTTCATTCGTGACGTATTGATGTACAATGATGAGAAACAATTGGATTTATTTGACTATATTTATTTGCTGTTTTATTAATCAAAGTAATTAAAAATTTTCAATTCAATGATCATTTCGAAAATGATTTGTTTTTACAGTTCGTACTGATCCAGTCTATCGACGCATGTAAATCAATTCAATTTTTATTCACGTATATTTGATTCGTTTGTTTTAGTTGTTATTTTGCTAGTTGGGCTGTTAAACGACATGAAAATATTAGTCGTGTGATGCCCGAAGAAATCGATCCGTTTTTATGTACACATATTAATTATGCTTTTGGACGAGTTGCTGATACATTGACAATTGTACCTTATGAAGGCGATGAAAGTAATAATTGGGCAGGCAATTCAGGTGGAATGTATAAACGAGTGATGAAATTGAAAAAGAAAAATCCTGATCTACGCATTCTGTTGAGTGTTGGAGGATGGACACATGCATCGAAAGGATTTAATGAAGTGACCAAAACAGAAAGCGCTATGTAATCAAATTCGATGCATTCATTGTTTTTTTTTAACTTAATTTTATTTTTGTGGTTGTAGAAAAACATTCGCAAAGAATAGTGTTAGATTTTTACGTGAACATAAATTCGACGGATTGGATTTAGATTGGGTAAACAAATGTGTTTGAATTGTAATTGAAAACGATTTACGTACTGTAGGAATATCCCGGTGCGAAAGATCAAGGTGCTGAACCACATACAAAAACTGGTTACACGGATTTAGTGAAAGTATGAATGAGTATTGTAGATCAATCAATCAATTCGAATTGTGATTGATTATTGTAGGAATTGAGTCGAGCTTTTGAACGAGATGCCGAGAAAACAAAGAAAGAAAAATTATTATTATCATCGGCAACTGGTAAAAAGAAATTTCGTGAGAATTTTCAAAGAATATTTTGTTGTAGCTGCTGCACGACATCGAATTGAAGCTGGATATGAAGTTGAAGAACTTTGCAAGTAATTTCCGTTCTTTATTTCTTTCTTCTCATCACTCTTCAATCGTTTATTATTTCCTAGATATTTCGATTTTGTTTCCGTGATGACATGTACGACATCTTATTTTCATTTGAATAATTCGAAACTTTTTTGGAATCTAGACGATTATCATGGCGGTTGGGATGGCAAAACTGGACATAATAGTCCGTTGTATGGCATGCGTAAAGAAAAAAAACAATTTCGCGAATGGAATGTAAACAATTCGATGCATTTATGGGCGAGTTTAGGTTGTCCGAGAGAAAAACTTAATATGGGAATAGCTGCTTATGGTATTGGCGTGTTGACTTTAGTGTTTAACTAAAAAGAGAGTGTGTGGTTTTTTGTTTAGGACGAGCATTTAATTTAGATGAAGATATAAATATTTCGAATATAACAATGTGGCTACGAAAAAGACATAAAATTGGAATGAAAGCTAGTACTGCTGAAGCGGGAAAATATACGCAAGAAGCTGGTGTTTTGGCTTATTATGAAGTAATTTTGATTGTTTTTATTTTGTTAATTAGTTTTTTTTAAATAGATATGCGAATTGATTCTTGAAAATCCAAAAAATCGCGTTCATTGGCATCGAGAAATGAGTGTACCTTATGTTTCAAGTGATTCTCTTTGGATTGGGTTCGACAATGTCGAAAGTGTAACATTAAAAGTAATGACGTTCAATCGTATTTTTTGTTTCTACATTTTTTTTCTTCTTTCAAATAGATGAAATTCCTGAAAGAACAAGGTTATGGAGGTGTGATTATTTGGTCTTTAGATCTTGACGATAAACTTGGTGATATATGTAAAGAAGGACCTTTTCCATTGATAAACGCTATCAAACGAGAACTATTGAGTGCACCTAAGAGTTCATCAAGTACGACAACAAAATCATTTGCTACAGAAATGAATTCGACAATTTCGTCGATGATAATTCATCGTCGTTCGAATGCAAAACAATTAACAACTAAATCGATTTTTTTATTTTCTTTGTTTTCTTTTATTTTTCAACGAATAAAATTCATTTCCTGATCAATTTCTAGATGGATAATCGAACGAATGAATATTTAAAAAGTGAACTTGTCATTAAATTACTCAAACATTTTCTTCCTGAAGATAAATCAGCTCGTTTATCAAGTGATATGGTGAAATTATTTACGGAATTAATCGTCGTCTATATTCAACAAGCATTTACACGCACAATTCAACAGGCATCATCTGAAGGAACCATTCAAGTTGATATTCAGCATCTAGAAAAAATTCTCATGCAATTATTACTTGACTTTTAACAGAAAAAAACAATGAAGCTTGCTCTATTCAATAAAATTCTTTTTGTCTTTCAGATGTCATCACAAAATTCCACTGTCTATTGTCTTTGTCGATCGAGTGATTGTTCGACATTTATGATGTTCGTAGTTCGATTTCTTGT
>Ga0209960_1003676_pt1 | contig 12789 bp, 14 predicted proteins | sample ThiBiot_500_plan_2_FD_183947 | JGI IMG/M metagenome (GOLD analysis project Ga0209960, IMG submission 183947) | Wastewater bioreactor microbial communities from Cape Town, South Africa - Thiocy_expt_500_plan (SPAdes) | ecosystem: Engineered > Bioreactor > Thiocyanate-remediating >... | reverse complement strand
TTTATTGTTATTGTTATCAAAAATCAAAATTCTATTTCATTTTTTTTTTTTTTGGAAAAAGAAATTGTCACTAAATCTTTGGTTTTAGACTTACAACCTCAGATGCACTCAGAAAAATTGAGGATGAATCTCTTCTTGAAGATGAACTTTTAGATGAACTTGATAAAGATGAAGAACTTGAAAAATATAGAGAAAAAAGGCTGATTCAAATGAAAGCAGAGTTAGCTTTAATTTGATTTTTTTTTTTTTTTCATTATTTCAAATTCAAAAATAAGAAAATATAAATACAAAAAGTGTTGAGAAATTAAAAGATATGAAAACTAATGCTCATGGAGTATATTCAACAATTGAAACAGAAAAAGATTTTTTAGAAATCACAACCAAAACACCCTTTGTTGTAGTCCACTTTGGACTTGATAATTTTCCTAGATGTCAAATTGTTGATAAACATTTACAGGTTCATTTTTCTCCATCATATCAATCAATTATAAAAATAACAAAAATCATTTATTTATTAATTTTTGTAGGTCATTGCTTCCAATCATTTCAAAACAAAATTTTGCAAAATTAGTGTTCATACAGCTCCATTTTTCGTCGAAAAACTTAAAATTAAAGTTCTTCCTTGTATCATTTCATTTGTAAATGGAATTGTTGTGGATAAGTATTTTTTTTTCTTTTTTTCTTAATACAATTTTCCAATTTGAATCGTCGTTTTTTTCCTAGGATTATTGGATTTGAAGAACTTGGGAATAAAGATGATTTCCAAACAATTGTTCTTGAAAAAAGATTAGCAAATGCTGGTAATTATATTTTTTTTGACCTTTTTTTTAAAAAAAAAAAATTAAACCCATTTCTTTTCAAAGGTGTAATTGATGGAAATACTTTCAAATTTAATCAGTACGTTAAACCGACTAAACATTATAATGATAATTAGTCGATAGATATAGATAAGAAGACAAGATTTTTTTTTTTTTGAAAAAGTCTTAATAATGTTTGTATAAAAATAATAAAAAGTTGGTCGAATTTAATTTAATTTTTAATAATTTTAATTGACAAAACTGAGGTAAATACATAAGTTACAATTTCAGGACTTTAAAAAAAAAAAAACTACATTTCAAAATTTTCAAGAGGATCTTCACCTTTATGATCTTTACTTTTTGATCTTGATTTTGATTTTTTCATCTTTTTCTCTGATTTTTGATCATTATCTTCAATTTCTTTTCCTTGATTCTCTTTTCCAGATTCTTGATTGTTCACAACAGTTTCTTCATTTTCAATTTTGGGTTGTTCCTTAATTTTCTGTTGTGTTTCAAGTTCCTCTCCTTTCATATCTTCTCTACTTTTTAAAATTTCTTTTGGAACTTTTCCAATTTTATTAGATTTTCCTTTGGCTTTATTTTCTGGAGTTTCTAATTCATTTTCTTTTTTCTTTTCTTCTTTTTTCTCATCTTTTTTCTCCTCTTTTTCTTCTTCTTGATCAGTCGATAATTTGTTTTTCTTCTTTTCCTTTTTATCTTTCTCTTTTTGTTTGTTTTCTTCATCATTTTGATCCACTTCTAATTTTTCTTTCTTCATTATTTCCTTCTCTTGTTGTTGTGGCTGTTTTTCTTGTTGTTCTTTTTCTTCTTCATCATCTTTATTTTTCTTTCCTTTCTTTCCTTTCTTTTCTTTATTTTCTAGGGCTTGAAAAATTTCATCAAGTAAAGTAGATTCTTCTGGCTCTTTTTTCTCCTCTTCAATTTTTTCCTCGGCTTTTCTTTTATCATCTTGAATTTCTTCAACTTTTTGGGTTTGCTTTTTCTTTTCTTTTCCTTCCTTACTTTCTTTACTTTCTTTACTTTCTTTGCTTTCTAGAGAGATACTATCTTGAGGAATATTTGGTTCATGTTGAGAAGTTTCTTCAATTTCATTTTTCTCTGATTGAATTTCTTCAGAATTATTAATTTTTTGGGTCTTCTTTTTCTTTTCTTTGACGTCTTTATTACCCTTTGAAAGTTCTTCAAAAATTTCATCAAGAAGGGTAGTTTCTTTTGGAGTTTCTTCAATTTCTTTTTTTTCCTCTTGAATCCCTTCAGCACTACCTTTTTGTGATTTCCTCTTTCTTTCTTTATTTGGGGTTTCTTTACTTTGATTGATTTCTTTAGTTTCTTTGATTTCAGTTGTTTCTTTAGTATCTTTGTTCTCAAATGAAAGTGCTTCAAATATTTCATCTAATAAAGTTGATTCTTTTGGAGTTTCTTTCGGAATTTCTTCAACTTCTTTTCTTTCTTCTTGAGTTCCTCCATTTTCTTGAATTGAATTAATCTTTTCTTTCTTCTTATTTTTGATCTTTCCTTCCTTCTTTTCTACTTCTTGACTATTTGAATCTTCTTTTACTTCAATTCCTTTAGGATCATTTATAATTTTTGTTTCATCTTGTTGATCGTTTTCGATTTTCTTTTCACTTTTTTCAATTATTTCTACATTTTCTATCTCAATTTTTTCGTCCTTCTCTAACTTACCTTTCTTTCCTTTCTTTGTTTTCTTGCTTGGAGTATGTTGAATATTTGATTCAGTTTCATTTTTTTCAACTTGATCATCTTCAATATTTTTTTCAATATTTTCAATATTTTCATTTTGTCTATTCGCTTCTAATCCTTCTCCTTTGATTTGATCATTCTTTTCCATTGATTTATCCATCTCATTCTGTTTTTGTTCAATTTCATTCCAATCTTCAGAGCTATATGAATCTCGAATTTTTCCTAGATATTCAGAGGACCAACGAATTTGTGATATTCTTGAGACTCTCTTCTTTCTTCTTAATTTGGAATCTGTTTCATCATCACTTAGACTATTTGTCAAAACATGATCAGATGGTTCTTCCCAATCTTCATTAAAAGGAGATTCAAAATCCAATTCTTTTGAAATATTTTTTTCAAATAATTCAAATGCTTGTAACTCTTCAAACTTTGAATCCAAGCCTTCAAAATGATTGTCATCATCTGAAAAAACTGCAAAATTTTCATTAAAATGTTGTGAAGTATTAACTTCTTGAGGTGGGCCATCACTTGGAATTTCAAATTTATTCTCTTCTTGAGTCATAACTTGATCATTAAAAAAGGATGGTTTTTCTTCTTCTATTACAGGATTGAATATTGGTTCCTCACTTATTGAAAATGTTTCCTCCGCAGAGAATGTCTGAAATTGATTTTCTTGAGTTGAAATAACCTCTTGAGAATATGAGTTTGAGTTAATAAGATAAGCTGAAAAGGGATTATAAGAAGGAAATGATTGTGATTGTAATTGTGCTTCTTCAGTTTCATTAAAATTATTATCTTTATATTCTGGCTCGACCTCATGAAAATTTCCTCCTTGAATCCAATAAGTTTGATTATATTGATCTTCATTGGGTAAGACAAAATTATTATTTTGCTCACTAGGAATTGGATTTTCATAATTCGTGATGAAATTATTTTGATCAGTAGGAATTGAATTTTCTTCAATGTATTGAATTGAATCATCAAAATTTGCAAATCCTTCATCATGATTTAAATTTGTTTGGGATCCAAATCCATTTTCATTATTAAATGTAAATCTTTCATTTAAATTTTGTCCATTATTTTGTTGTCCATTACTTTTCTGTCTATTTCTTCTTAATGAACCTGATTTTGTGGGTTCCTAGATTTTAAAAAAAGTTATTTAGTTATTTGGTTGTTTAGGAAATGAAATAATATATATTTTTTTACAATTTTAAGTTCAATTGGATAATGATTCGAATCCATTGCTTGAGGTGATTTAATCACAAATTCAAACTTTTTTTGTTTTGAATTGTCATCTGAGTCAAAAGATGAATCAGAACAAGCATCATTTGTTATTGGACGTTCATTTGGAATCCGAAAACCTTCTTCATCAACTTCAAATTCCTTGCTCTGTGAATTTCCATTTTTTTCACTTTCAACACTCATTGACCTAATTATTAAAATAATAATATGATTTCATTTTTCCTTTTTTCAACAATAAAAAAAAAAAAAATTTTTAAATTTTGAACTTACCTTTCCGAATTTGATTGTCTAAAATTATTTTGCAAAGTTTCTTTTTTAATGGTTTCTTCAAGATTTATTGAACCTAATAACTCATTTCAAGGGTTTGTTTTTGACCAAATTAAAAAAGAAAAGAACCTCTAATACTTCCAGTACTTGCTCTGTTTAAATGTGTATCATTTTTCTTTGGCTATAAATTTCAAGTTGTGAAGAAAAAAAAAAAAGAATAAGAAAAAAAAAAGAAAGAAAGAAACACTAAGAGGAAGGATCTTTTTTGAAATTGACATGAAATTGGATTTTTCTTTTTCTTTTTCTTTTACGACTTCTTTATTATAAAAACTGAAAGTAATTTGAATGTTTAGTTTGTTTTTTGTTTTTTTTTTTTTGGGAATTTCAAATTAAAAAGAAATTTACTTATTTTCTTGGATTTGAATTTCAATTAAAGAATTTTGAAAATCATTTTGTGGATCAAATTCTTTTAAACTATTCATTTGAGGTTCAAGATTCTAAAATTATTTTGATTATTATTATTATTAAATAATAGATGATTTTTGGTAGTAAGAAAAAATGTTTACCAAAATGACTGCTTGTGAAGATTCCATAGTAAATAATGAGAACTTTTCCAAGGTTTCTTTAATTGTTTTTAAATTAGTCTCATCCAACATTGATAGTTTCTACATATATCGTAATTAAAATTTGAGTCAGATTAAATCAAAAATTATAATAAAATCAACTTCAATTAAATTTGGTCCATCTTTTTCAATTTTCATTGAAACATTTCCTAATTTTTCCATATAATCAGCTAATTTCTTCTCTAATTTCATTTTTATTATATTTTTATTTCATTATTTCATTTGTGAAAAACAAATTGATGAATTTTCTCACCTTTATTTTTCCTTTTTTGTGCTTCCCCTACTTTAACATTTTCTATTTTAGTTTGAGTCTATTTTTTATAAATATATTATTTGACTTATTTGAAAAAAAAATAATTCAAAAGTTAATTCAAAAGTTAATTACATTTGATGATTTTACTTCAAAATGAGAAAATTCTGTCAAAAGCTCATTTGCTTGATCTTGAAGCTTTTTTTTTTTTTTTTTTTTTTTTTTTTTTTTTTTTTTTTTTTTCATTAGATCATCAGAATTGTGTCAATGTGAAATGTAATCAAATTACTTGTTTAAGTTTTGATAATTCCATTTGAGAGAATTCTCGAAGAGATTTTTCAAGTTCTAATTCAATTTGCATTGCAAAAATTGCTCTTGTGCTTCCTTCAACTTGAGCACTTTGAAAAATTGATTCTACGAATGTTGAACATTGCCTTTTTGAATTTAAAAAAAAAAAAAATTATCTGCATCAAGGAAGCACAAGAGCAATTCAAGGAAGCACGAATTAAAAAAGCAAAAAAAAAGATTATACCCAATTACATCTGAAGGTTCAAAAATTGAAGCAATACAAGAACTTTTTGGGTACTCTCTCATTGATGCAGATAATTTCAACAATTCCTTTGAGTAATTACTTTCAATCTTAGCTCTTTTATGAAAGTACTCCACCAGCTCGTCATTCAAAAACTTCCCTCTTTCATTTCTCAATGCAACAAGGTCGAGGACTGAATGTTTTGCCATTCTCCTACTTCTACTTCTTCCTCACTTCAATTCTTAAGACTTTCTATTTCTATTTTATTTATTATAAAATAAATGTTTCAAAAAATTCAAATTCATGCATTTTTCTTTTTGTTTTTTCACTATAGCAATTAGATAATTTCCCTTCATTTTTTCTCCATTCTATTAGTAATTCATGGAAATTTTTCTTGTAACTTATTTCAAAACATTATTATAATTATGATATTGATACTCATCAAAGAATACAATCTATGAGTTTAATATTGAGTTGAAAGTTAGTTTGTTCTAATTCTAATTGTCGTTCTCATTCTAATTCTATTTTTTGGGGTTTTTATTATTGCATTTCCCCTTCTTTTTCAATTTGTTTTTGAACTTTTTTAATTATTCGATTATATTGTTTTTATTTTTTTTTAAAAAAATTGAACTTTTTTTATATTGTAATTGATTCTTTTTTGAAAAAAATTCAAATTGATCTCTTTTTTAAACTCTATTATTATATTATAAACTTTGACTTTTCTGGGCGCATTACCAAAGTGCTATTTTTGACCCATTTTTATTTATTTTTTGGCGCCAGAAAAAAAAAAAAAAAAAAAAAAAAAAAAAAAAAAAAAAAAAAAAAAAAAAAAAAAAAAAAAAAAAAAAAAAAAAAAAAAAAAAAAGCGTAATTAAAAGTCACGTGATTTGAAGGAAGGAAAAGAAGAAAAAAACATGGCGGGAAAGTGAAAAAGTGGCTGACCATCTCGACCGTATCTAAGCACAAAACATTACGTATAAATAGGACATTACCTATAAATACCCTTTATAAGTAAAATCTCCGAATCCGAAAATGGAAATGAGAAAAAAAAAAAAGAAAAAGAAGTTCTTCAAGCTTCTGCCTCTCGTTGTTTCTTCTTCTTTTGTCCAAGCTTTTGATATTTTCTTTTACTTTTCTTTTTCTTTTTCTTATTAAAATCTTTTAAAAACTTTTCTTTTTCTTTTCTTTTTCTATTTCTGATTAAGATCTTTTAAAAACACTTACATTACCTTAGAGATTTCAATGAGATTTTTCTTCTTTTTTTTAACTTTCCTCTTTGTTTCCTTGATGTCAAACGATAAGTTCTACACCTTCAAAGCAACAAATGGAAGATGTCCTGGATTTGATCGTTGTCAATATGATTGTCAAAACAAGGAAGGCAATCTTTCCAAAATTAAAAGTGCCTATACTAAACACACTTCAACCTGCTCTTTTCTCAAAGATATAATTAAAAACCAAAAACTACCAAAACTTCTTTCTGAACCTGATCTCCAACCTGTTGTTGTTCATGGTATTAATTTGCAACACTTTAATCTACCAACATATAGTCCTTCAACAAAATCAAAGAATTTCATTGACTGTCAAAGTGACTCTCAAAAAAAAAAATTGAAAACGCTCGGTAAACAGGCTCAAGAACTTCATCAACCTCTCATTCAAAGCTCATATAAACTTGGTATTAAATCCCTTCAAATTAGTTCAATTAATGGAGATGTTGATGGAATTCCATTTAAAATCAATTATCAAACTGATTATCAAAAAGAATTGCAGAAAAAAACTGAACAATCAAAATTAAAAAAATTGGTTATGGCTATAGACAAAGGTGGTGTAAGTCAGAGAGGTTATAGATTTATTGCTAGTGTTGATGAAGTTTGTGTCAGAGAGTATTTAATTCAGGGTGAGAGGAGTCGTCAAGATGAGCAGATGCAAAAAGAGATTCCATTTCACCCAATGAATGGTGTTGAAGGATTTTGGAGAGAGTTGGACAAAATTCTTGACAAAGTTTTTAATTGTTATAATATTGAGGTTGGTTCAACTCTTAAAATAAAACTATCTGGGGATGGTAGAAATGTGGGGAAATGTGAGAAGGAGGTTATGATGACTTTTTCTCTTCTTAATGCCGGTTTTAGTTCTATTCCAGATCATAACTTTTCATTAGCAATATGGAAAGGGAGTGAAAATTATGATGATTTCAAAACGTGTTTAAATGATCTTCTGAACCATTTGAGAAAGCTTTCTATTGAGGGTTATTTCTTCAAAGCAAATCACTATCCCATTGAGTTTTTCTTGAGTGCCGATTGGAAATTTTTAGCAATTGTTCTTGGGTTAACTTCAGCTTCAGCACACGATGGATTTTGTATTTGGTGTTTTTGTCAAGCTTTTCTAAGAGCAAATTTAAATATGGTGTGGCCCATTCAAAGATGTATGCATAAAATTGTGAGTGATTTTGAGTCATCAGGAAAATCCCAAGATCCTGGCCAAAAAGCTCGACCTCTCTTTGACTTTATTCCATATCATCGAATCATTATAGACCCATTACATTTATTTTTAAGAATTGGAGGAAAGTTATTGAATCTTTTAATCTCTGAGGTTCTTGAAAGTTCTAAAGCTCATTGTGCAGTTTGTATATATAGAGGGAAAAAGAAATGTTCTCCTTCTTGTAGCTGTCTTTGTCACATTGATGTTCAGGGAACTATTGAAGCTGAGATGAAAAAAAATGGTATCGAGTTCAATTTTTTTAAAAATGCAAAAGGTAACCTCGATTGGCCATCGTTAAATGGAAATAATCTCTTGAAGGTCATGATAAATTTTAATCTCTCTCTGATTCTTCCTCCTAGTCGAGTTGAGACAATTTCAAAGCTTTGGAAAAATTTTCTTGATATCATTTATTTTATTGATCAACCAAACAAAACTATTATTCAAATTGAAGAGTTCGAAGTTAAAGTCAAAGCCTGGTTTCAACTCTATTTAGCTCCTTCTGTTGGTCATCGAACTGACAAAAATTTCGTTCAAGGTGGTTATACTTCTGATGACGTTACTCCTTACTTGCACTGCTTGTATTCTCATCTCAAAGAATTCATGATCATTTTGTTGAATCAAAGTTTAGAATTTTCAGACTTTTCTGCAGAGGCAAATGAAAAAAAGAATCATCTTCAAGTTCAATACTTTTACGCTCACACCCTCAAGAATGGAGGAAATGGAGATACTCCCATCACTGCTATGTTGAAGATCGAAAACCGTTTACTCTATTTTATTAATGAACACTCTGAAGAATTGAAAAAAGATTTCAATATCGAAAAAGTCATCAAACAAAAATCAAAAATTTTAAATGTTACAATTAATTGAAAGAAAAAAAATTTTTAATTGCAATAGATTATTATTTATTTGGTGTTTTTTTTTTTTTTTTTTTTTTTTTTTTTTTTTTTTTTTTTTAGTGTTTTTTTAAAGCTGATCTGAAACAATAGAGAAAGAAACAATTAAAAAATACTGAGAGTAATTAGCATTATTTGAGTTGATAGTCTTTTTTTTCAAAGAGATCCTCGCTTGATAATTTCTGAGCACTCCGTCTTGGTACTCATGGGTTGCAACGGAGTATCTAACATTTTTAATATTTGTTCGAGTTTGCCATTGAAGGTCACAACTACCAAGTTTTTCGTCGAAGTAAGTTTTGATTTCTTCTCCAAATAATGCAAGTTCGTATGAATCTTGATTTAATTTCATGTTCTTATGGAAGAACATGAAGAGGAAGAGATCTTCAGGAAAGAGAGTGGTGAAATTGCCTTTCTTCTCTTTCTTTAGTGTTAAAGAAAATAAGAAACAGATTTCTTCTTTCTTTTTTTCTATTAGATCAGGGTTAAAGTTAAATTCATAACTGTTCATTTTTTCAAGAGCTTGTTCGTGTGCTCTTGCACACTTTCTTGCAATCGCTGCAGTTGAAAAGGGTGTTTCACAAACACTGCAGGGAAAGCGCTTTTTTGCTTCTTCCATTTTTTGGTTTTTTTTTTTGGTTTTTTTTTTTGGTTTTTTTTTTTGGTTTTTTTTTTTTTTTTTTTTTTTTTTTTTTTTTTTTTTTTTTTTTTTTTTTTTTTTTTTTTTTTTTTTTTTTTTTTTTTTTTTTTTTTTTTTTTTTTTTTTTGGTTTTTTTTTTGCTTTTTTAGCTTTTTTTTTCGTTTTTTCTTTCAAAAAGATTTCCTTTTTTTATTTCTCCGAATTCCTTTTTCGTTTGTGATATTTCCCTTTTTCGTCCGTTAGAAACTGGGAATAAGAGAAAAAAGTTGTTCCCTTCTGGAAATCAGTCGAGATGTCTCAACCTCAACATTTTTTGGCTTTTGGCTGTTAAGAAACTGTTCAAACAGGTGTTTCTTTTTCTTCTTCGCTGAGGTGCGCTTGGCTGATTATCTGTATTCGTTGAATCAGTGCCTATGCGGAGGTTTTGGCTCTTGATAGTCATGCAGTTCTTTCTTTGGTTCGTGTTGCATGATTTCGTCTTCTTCGACCCTATATAAAATGTGATTGCATTTTTCTCCAGGACTAAATAGGATTTTTGCTGTTCCACCATTAAATTTGGGTCTTTCTGGTAAGCTTGTTCTTAAGTAAGTAAGTCATCTTTTTCTCATTTTCATTTTCATTTCAACTTTATCAATAATTAAATTAAATTAAAAAGTTTTATTTTACATAGAAGACCTTTGCTTCACAATTTGACACTAAAATCAAAAGAATTGATTATTTCAGAGGCATAAAGACCTGATTATTTCATAGGCGTATGCACCGATCTTCTCTTGTGTTAAGGCAAAATAATAGACTTGTACCTGCACTTTTAGATCAAAATTGGATGCAGTTGAACATACCCAACTCCACCTTCGTAAGTAATCTCTCGATTTGATCTATAATTGTATTTTGACCTCTTTTTCACATTTTCCCACATTTCTGTCATCTCCAGAGAGCTTTATTTTAAGAGTTGAACCAATCTCAATGTTATAACAAGAAAAATCTTTGTCAAGAATTTTGTCCAGTTCTCTCCAAAATCCCTCAACACCATTCGTTGGATGAAATGGGACTTCTTTTTGCATCTGTTCATCTTGATGACTTCTCTCACCTTGAATCAAGTATTTTTATATACACAAACTTCATCTGCACCTGCAATAAAACGGTAACCTCTTTGACTTACATTTCCCTTATCTAAAGCCATAACCAATTTGATTGACTTCTTGTTGAGAAAAATGGATGCTAGCGTTTTTACCTCTCTTGATTTTAGTATGTTTGCCGTGATCCGTTCTTTAGCTCATTTTGAGATTTTAGCCTATGAGAATTAAACCTTTAGCCTGTTGATTTAGTAATTTGTAAATAAATAAATCTTGTCCAAGTATAAAAAAAAAAGTTGAGAAAAAATTTCAAAGTTTTTTTTTTTCTTTGTATACATTTAATTCTGACAAGTTTTTTTTTTCTTTTTTTTTAAATTTTTGAACATTATAAACAAGGGTATCAAAATTCGTCATCATCATCCTCACTTTTGATTTGAGAAAAAAAGGAAAAGGAAAAAATTAATATAAAGGAAAAAATAAAATAAAATAAAAAAATGTGAAGGAAATTTAATAATAAATACCTTTCAAGAGGAGAATGTGAGTCAGATAAAGATGAAATAAGTTCCAAACGCTTTCTAACTCTGTCACCTAAAATCCTAGTATGACCAGCTTTTTGAAGAAATTCATGTTTCAGTAATTCAGAAGCAGTTGGACGCTTTTTTTTGTTTTGATTTTTTTTGGTTATGTAAAAAAAAAAGGGAAAAAAAGAATCAAAAAGGAAAAAAAAAAAAAGAAAAAATAAAGATGAATTATACCTCATCAGGATTTTTTCTTAAACATTGTTGAACAATATCACGAAATTCTGGAGAAAATGGTCCTACAAGTTGGGGAGGTGGAGCCTTTGCAATTGTATACAAAACCTTAATTGGATGCATATGGGCATAGGGAGGTGCTCCATGAGCCATTTCAATCATGGTAATACCAAGAGACCAAATATCAGCCTTTTTTTTGATTGAGTTATTGTTTTGTAATTTGACAAAAAAAAAAAAAAAATTAAAAATTTTTTTAAAAAAAACCTTCATGTCATAACCAGTATTTGTAATGACTTCTGGAGCCATCCAAGAGGGTGTCCCAATGAAAGTATTTTTACGAGTTAAGCTATCGGATAATTGACCTGCAATTCCAAAATCACAAAGTTTGATATCTCCTTCTTCAGATAAGAGAATATTGGCAGCTAGATTATCAAAAAAATAAGTTAAATTAAGGAGAAAGAGAAGCTTTTTTTTTTTAAAAAAAAAAAACCTTTGATATCTCTATGAATTCTTCGTTGACTATGTAAATAGCTTAATCCTTTTAAGAGTTCTCTGGCAACAGTTGCAATAAGATCTTCTTCAAAACTTGACACTTGTATCTTGAAATTCATAAATATTAATCAAATAAATGAAATAAAAAAAAAATAATCTTACTAAATCACTCACAGATCCTCCTCCTAAATACTCCATTATAATCCATAACTCAGTATCTACAACTTGTGAACCATAATACAATGTAAAATAAGGAGATTTTAGCTCTGTTAAAAAAGCAATTTCTTTTTGAATAAGTTCAGCTTGATCTAATGTTTCTGCAAGGGAAATGGCTTTAATTGCAACATGCTCCTTGGTTTCTTTATCAATTCTATAAAAAATAAAGAAGAAAAAAACAATTTAATTTTGCTCATTTCTTAAAAAATTTTTTTTTTGAATAAGAAAAAAAAAAAATTTAAATAAAAATAAAACTGACCCCTTAAAAACAAAACCAAAAGATCCTTTTCCAATTGGTTCTAATTTTTGAAAGCGATCAGCCAAATTTACTTGATTCTAGTATTATTATTGATTAATCATTATTTGAAGGAAAAGAGAAAGAAACAAGAAAAATTACTGCTTTTAGACTATGTAGAAGTTGTTCAAGTGCGTGAGTTTGTTTTCTCCTTTGGTTAAGTAAATTTTCTCTTTCTCCACTTTTTGATTTTTTGGTTGGGGACTCTTTGGGAAGTAGTTCCTTATTTATCTGATCAATGGAGTTTTCTTTTTTACACTAGAAATAGTTAATTATTAGAATGGCAAGGGGTGTAATTGAAAAAAAAAAATTATACTTTGTGAGGACTATGTGCTGTATCATTTTTGGGGTCAGGTTGACTTAGGGTTTCACGAATTGGAACTGAGTTTCGGTTAAATGCATTTGAAAATTTAACATCAAGTGCAGAAAATAATCCTTCTTCATCTTTGCATCTTCCCTTTTTTTTATCAAAAAAAAAAAAAAAAAATAAAAAAAAAAAAAAATTTTTAATTTTAAAAAGAAAATA
>Ga0209960_1003675_pt1 | contig 12790 bp, 12 predicted proteins | sample ThiBiot_500_plan_2_FD_183947 | JGI IMG/M metagenome (GOLD analysis project Ga0209960, IMG submission 183947) | Wastewater bioreactor microbial communities from Cape Town, South Africa - Thiocy_expt_500_plan (SPAdes) | ecosystem: Engineered > Bioreactor > Thiocyanate-remediating >... | reverse complement strand
GTCGGCGGTCTGCCGTTCCTGACGTCCGATGCCATCAAGGCGGTCCCCGACAAGCTCAACGATTGGACGGCGGGGTTGCTGGGCGTCGAGCCGCCCAAGACAACGCCGGACGGGACGGCCGAGAGCGTCGCGCATCGTGTCGGCGAAGAAGTCGGTGCTATGGCGGTACCGGTCGGCGGCGCGCTGAAGACTGGCGCCGGGCTGACGGCGGTGGGTGCCCGCGCGGTCATCCCGGAAGCGACCGGGACGAATATCATCGGCCGCGTCGCCGACTTCTTCAAACAGGCTCCCGCCAAGATGGTGGAATCGGCCGCGGTGAACCCCGGTCGCTTCGTTCAGAAGGAAGTCGGTGCCGCCACGGCCGCCGGCGGTGGCGCAGGCTTGATCAACGAAGCCACCGGCAAGGCTGACGTCGAGCGCCGCGGCGAGCATCCGACGGGCCTTCAACAGGCCGGCGACATCGCAGGTGCCTTGGCTGGGCTTAGCGCGAAGGGACTTACCGACAAGGTCGTAGAGACAGGCGGCCATGTGCTGGGCGCCCTCACCGGTCGCACCAACACGACTAACCAAGTCGTTCGCGACGTCACCACCGACGAAATCGCCCGCTACGCTGGTCTGGTGCCCGATAAGAAGGGTGTCATCGACACGGCGCCGCTGGCTGACGCCATCGACCAAGGCAAGCGCGTCGACGAGACGATCCCGCGCTTCCAGGAGAGCACGGCCGACCGGACCCGCAATCCCGGCCTTGCCGCGGCTGAATACAGCCGTCAGAGCGGCCCGAACAGCGGCCAGTATGCCGCCCGTCGGGACGCCAACACGACTGCCGTTGACGAAGCGCTGGCGACGTCCGAACCGAAGGCCACGCCCGGCGCGTTCCGCAGCGAATTGGAGCTCGAGCGCGATCGGCGGCTGACCGACGCCGCCGTCAACACGGCCAATGCGAAGGATGACGCCGCACGCGCCGTCCAGCCGCTGGCGCCGGCCGGGACGGCCTCGGCACGGGGTAATACGGTCCGCACCGAACTGGAGACGGCGCGCGAGACGGCGCGCGATGCCACGGAAACCGCCTATGCAAACGCCAACGTCGATCGAAACCAGGTCGACCCTTCCGGCCTGCGCGACCGGCTTCTGGCGGTCCGCGACGGCCTGACGGAGACCGAGCGCGCCTTGGTACCGGAAGGGCTGGTCGATCGCGTCTCGCGGCTTGGCCAGCCACGAGAATCTGCGCTCGTCGACGAGGCGGGGCGTCCGATACAGATGGCGCCGCCGCCGGTCGACCTGAAGGAAGCAACCGACCTCAAGTCCGAACTGCTGCGGTTGCAGCGGGCCGCGCTGGCCGACCCGCGCGCTGAAAAGGGCGGCCGCAATGCCGCACGCGTGCTCGGCGATTATGTCGACGCTGTCGATCAGTTCATCAGCAGCAATTTGACCGCTGCCGAACAGCAGGCGCTGGACGCTGCCCGCGGCACTGCGCGGGTCGAAAAGGACGCTTTCACCCGCCAGGGCGACCCAGTGACCCAAATCGTCGCCCGCAACGAGGGCGGCACGCCCCGCATGCGCGACGAGAACGTGGCGACGCTGTCGACCCGGACCGATGCGCTCGACCGGATCTTGCAGCAGGCGGACACACCGGCGACCCGCCAGGCCATTCGCGACCAGCTGCTATCGAACGCCGATACGGCCAGCGCCGAGGGTATCGCACGCTTCAGCCAGGACTACGCCGAACAGCTGCAGCGCTTCCCTGGCCTTGCCGACGAGCTGACCCGCGCCCGCACCGCCCGCGGCGCGCAGGAGGCGGCACAGACCGCCGAATCGGACCTGATGCGCGAGATCGGCCCACAGGGGCGCGGCGTGGTGGCCAAATACCTTCAGTACGGCGACGAGAACGCCAAGAAGGCCATGCGCGGCGTCATCGCCAGCAAAGACCCGGCGCGTTCGGCTGACGAGCTGCTGTCGTTCGTCGGCGACGACCCGAAGGCCGTCGAGGGCGCCCGCAAGGTCTTCTGGGATATCCTTCAGGAGAAGACCCGCAGCGCCGGCAGCACGACCAAGACGATTTCGGGCACCCAGCCGTACCTGCCCGGCGCGCTGAAGAAGTTCGTCGACGACTCGGCCGTGGCGGCGGTCGCCGAGCGCCTGTATCGGGATAATCCCGAGCACTGGGCGAACATCAAGAAGATCACCGAGGCGATGCAGGGTGTCGACATCCGCAACGCCGCCAAGGCGCCCAACACGTCAGGCACCCCGCAGGGCTTGCAGCCCGGTTATCTGCCGTCGGGCGAAACGCTGGCCTCGCGCATCTTTGCCGTCGAACGCGGTGTCGTGTCGCCGGCGTTTGCCGCCATCAACATTGCCGGCATCATCGCCCGGAAGGCCGTGAAACAGTCCCACACCGCCGCCGTCGACAAGGCGATCGACAAAGCCCTTCTCGAGCCCGACTTCGCGGCGCTCCTGGCTCGCGAGAACAACCCGGCCAACCGGGCGGCGCTGCAGCGCGCTACCAAGGGCTGGCAGGCCAACGAGGCGTCGACGCTTCTCGACATGCTGGCGCCTGAGGACAAGGACCGGGACACTAAGCGAGCGGTGATGAAGTAATCACCACGACTGCGACGCCCGCTGCCTTGGCACGGCGCACCATATCAGCCGTGCCGTTGCCACCTGGCATGGCTAGGACGACGTCGGGCTTGGCTACGTCCAACATAAGCTGATTTCGTATCGGCCCTGCAGCACGACCGTGCTTCACCCAGTCGGCAGGATAACTTTCAACCGGTATGCCAGCCGCGTTAGCTATTTCACCGGCTAAGCGGTCGGCGCCTCTGGCGTCTCCGTGAATTACAACGGTTGGTCTGCCTCGCGCGGCGATCAGTTTATTCATCTCGGCCGCCATCCAAGCTCGATCGATAAAATCTCGCCCGCCACATACCAACAGCCGCATAGCGATCTCCTAGGTTGCGCCCAAATTTGCGCCCAACTTTTTGTATGTCGTTAAACGCATGTCGCTTGTCATACGCACAATACGTCAATAAATACTGTAACTATTGGTGTTTTTGCGCTCTTGTAGTTTGAAATTGAACGCGTATTCTGTATACAGGAAGCGCCATACTGTCTGATGTGTATCCTACAGTGCTTTTCCGATTTTTCGAGCTTCTGTCGCAACGAATGTCGGACGCTGTAGGACATGTCGGATACTAACGGGGCACTTCTTGCGCCCGGTTTGCGCGCAAAACATCGGCCATCGTGTAGAGGCCGGGCGGCCTCCCCAATACCCAGCGCGCCGCCGTCAGTGACCCTGAAGCATAGATGCCCCGGTCGAAGGCTCGGTGGGTCAGTTCGATGCGTTCACCATCCGCGGCGAGCATGACGGTGTGGGTGCCAACGTCCCCGCCGCCCCGAAGACTGGCGAAGGTGACGTCGCGACCTGTCGCTTTGCCCAGCTCGAGGGCGGTACCCGACGGTGCGTCAACTTTATGCCGGTGGTGGGTTTCGAAGATTCCGATGTCGTAGCCGGCCAGCATCGACGCGGCATCGCGGACCAACGCCAGCAGGGCGTTGACGCCAAGCGACATGTTCGCCGCGAACACGACAGGCTGTTGAGCCGCGAAAGCGCGCAGCTCGATCAATTCAGTGTCGGTGAAACCCGTCGTGCCGACCACAGCCGGGCCGCCATGCTGCGCAAGCTGGCGCAGAGTGGCTGCCGGCCGGGTGAAGTCGATCAGCACATCGGCTTTGCCGATCGGCACCACCTCAACACCTTCTGTCGCCGCTTTCGCGCGAATAATCGTCCCCATCCGACCATTTACGCCAGGCACCGCGATTTTCATCCCGCCACTCCTACTCTCAACATTTCGTCGCCACCGGTGGTCTTCAGGTGAGCCAACAGGCGCTCCAGATCAGCGATGCTGATACCTGCCGCCGGCGCAGCCGCAGCGTCGCCGGAAATAGCCTCCACAGCCCCGCGCAGGTCGTCCGGGCAGTGTTTGGCGTAGACCTTCTCAACCATGGCCATGGTGTTGGCCAAGACTTTGGCGATGAACCATAGCGGGATACCGCGGCGGGCCATGTGGGTGGCCGAAGTGTGTCGAAGAACGTGCGGCGTGACGTTAGGCACGTCGGCGTTGCGCGCCAGGACGGCCAGCTGGTCCTGAATGTCCGAACCAGTGCCCATGACCAGTTCGGACGTCCGTTCGTCGTGCATTCGCTGAAGTATAGGCCGGAGCGCCGTTGATATAGGCACGATCCCCCGTCGCTTCTTCGTCTTCGCTCGACCCGGTACGTTGTAGTCGATGACGTTTGTCTCGAAATCCACCCGATTCCACTCTAGCTCGTAGATGGCGGTTTTCCGGGACGCGGTGTGCAACGCCAGCCAAATGAAGCGCTCAATGCGCGTGATCACGCCATCGGGTCGGCTCTGTTCTGCCATTGAGAATAGCCGTTTGATCTCGTCTAACGTCAACCACCGGTCTTTCGGCTCGTTGGCCGGGGGGAGTTCTATGTAGGGGACGTCGGACCGGTTGAGGATTGACGGTTTGCGCTTCGGGTGCGCACACCAATTCATACACGCCATCAAATAGACGAGCTCGACGCGGACAGTCGAGCCGCCGCTTGGCTCGCCGATATCGCCGGCGATCCGGGCTTCCTTGTACTCATCTACGACGTCATCGTCGATCGCGGGTGGCAGCAGCGCGCCGAAATGCGGCTCCAGGTTCTTCCAGGCCGAGTCATGACGTGAGCCGCCGTCGACGACTTTCACCTGGACGTGCTTCTTGTGATAGATCGACCAGAGGTCAGCCACCGTGAGCACGCCGCCGGGAGTGGCGCCGGTCTGCCTAAGTTTTAGCCACTCCGAGAAGTAAATCTCCGCTTTAGAAACGTCTTTCGTGCGCGTGCTCTCACGCTTGCTTCGTCCTCGCTGTCCTCGAGCACCGCGCTCTGTCCAGTGGATGTAGATGAACCCGCTGTCGGGGTCGGCTTTGAGCTCGGGAAACGATGGCATTTCAGCGCCTGCACGTCAGCGAGTTCGATCGTCGGCGGCCGGCCCGGGATAAACGGAAGTTTACCCGAGAGCCGCAGACGCTTGATTTTCGCGGCCGACCAGCCGGTCAGCTCAGCGACGGCCTTTGGGCTTAGAAATATTGTCATTCTGCGGCGCGGTGTCCTCGCTCAGAAGATTGGCGATCTTTGTCGCCGTCTCCATCGTCACCATACGGTTGACGCGAACCCACGCGACGCCGGGCGCGCTGTTGACCGCTTTGATTTCGAAGGTCGGGTGCAGATCCTCGTCAATTGCACCTTCCGCGTAATTAGGAAGCAGCTCGTCCGGGTTGATTCCGAAGGCAGCGGCCAGAGCTTCGGTCTTCTGCGGCCCTGGCAATGACGACGCTCGAATGTATGTCGAGACGTTGTCTCGCGTCACAGTTGTGTCACCCGAAGCTGCATTTGTAGCCTGACGCGCAAGTTCGGACTGACTCCAGCCTTTCGACTGCATCAGACGGTAAAGACGGTTAGCGAACTGCTGCTTCGTCAGGTGCTTGGGCCTAAGGCCGTCTGGCACTGGCGAATCCCCATAGGATATGTGCGTCCGATGCTTTCTAGCCACGACCATCTCCATAAGCAATATGCGCGTCGTATGTCTTGTGTAGTCCACAGTATGTCGCCCGTCAACGGAAATCGTAAGACGTTACTTGACACACGCCAGACATCCGACATACAAGACCAGCGTCACTGCGAATTCCCGAGGGCGCATTGGTTACATTCGATACTAAGAAGCTGCTGCGTGAGAGCTTCGGAAACCCTACGGGTCTAGTGGCTTTTGTAACCGCGTATGGTGTGCAATCATTGAGCGCACCAACAGTTGAAAAATGGTTTCAACGTGGGCGTGTCCCAAGCGAGTGGCTTCCCCTCTTACTCGCACTCTTAGAGCTGGATTCCGGCATGCCCATCCGATTGGCTTGCTATCTGGGGAGACTTCCATCGTGAGTGATTCAATCCTGGAGAACGAGACAGCGTCATATTGGCGTAATAGTTCCGAGCTGCGCCGGATGCGCCGCGAAGCGGTCGAGCATCAGACAAACCCGGCCACTTCGGAGGCCGTGGACGAACTGGACATCATAGTTATCCACAGCGACTCGCCTCGGCTGAAGGCTGCAGCCATCGCCGCTATCGCGCCGGCGGTCGCTCCCGAAGAGGAGAAGGTGTGCGAGTCGACGGCTTGAAGCCGCTCCTAGAAATCGTTCTCGACGGCACGCCTAAGGGGAAGGGTCGTCCACGATTTTCACGCGCATCCGGCCGAGCTTTTACCCCGGCTGCCACGCGAGGCTACGAAGCGGTGCTGCGCTATGCGGCGCAGTGTGAGATCGGCGAAGCGCCGCCTTGCAGTTCTCCGTTGATAGTAGAAATCGAAGCCCGGATGCCGGTACCGAAATCCTGGCCAAAAAAGCGACGGGAGGCGGCGTTGTCGGGGGCGGCGCCACCTACGGGTAAGCCGGATGTCGACAATCTTCTAAAGACAATAGACGCACTAAACGGCGTCGTGTGGGTTGATGACGCCCAGATTTCTGACGCGCGAGTTTACAAAGTTTTTAGCGAGAAACCCGCGCTCATCATTCGCATTTTTGAGTGGCAGCAACCGAGAGGAGATGGGAATGTCTTTGCGTGACGCCATTTACAGCAATGCAGAACACGCCGCGGCCGGTGTCGGCGACGTCACTAGCGAGGTCCGCGGTAGCGGTGCCCGCTACAACGCAGGCAAGGCGCCTGTCGAACTGATTCCAGTGTGGATCTTGGCCGAATGGACGGCCGGTTGCCAACCTTTCGCGCCGAGCCGGGCCGAGGCGCAGCGTATTCTGTACGCTTTGGGCCAGTGGCAACGAGACGATGCTGTGTCCATCGGCGATGTTTTGGCCGAGTTCACGGGTGATTGGACGACCGACTGCGCCCGTGTCTTCGACTACGGTCGCAGGAAATATACCGAGTGGAACTGGGCGAAGGGCATGGCGTGGTCGATCCCCCTGGCCTGTGCCGTACGCCACCTCCTGGCCATCCTGCGCGGCGAGGAGAAAGACCCGGAGAGCGGCTTGCCGCATCGAGGCCATGTGGCATGTAACCTGGTGATGCTCGCTCAGTATGAGCAGACCTATCGTGAGGGCGACGACCGCCCCATAAAGTGGCTCGCGCCGCAAAAGGCCGCTTGACGCTTGTCTTGTGTGTCTGATATTACGTCATACACACGAAATACATCAGACATGCCCCAACCCCTCCCCACCCAAATATCAGGAGCGCAGTTCTTGGCAAACCGCCGAGCTGCGCTCCTTGCGGACGCGCCGCGGGTGGGCAAGACGGGCACTTCTATCATCGCCGCCGACCTGATCATGGCGCGCACAATGCTGGTGGTCACAACGGCCACCGGCCGAGCGCAATGGGGTCGCGAAATTGGCCTGTGGGGCCTCCCGCGATCGATCCATGTTCAATACGGCGCCAGGGTGCGCCCGCCCGAGACTGACGTCCTCGTCGTCGGTTGGCACGAGTTCTTCAGCGAACCGCTATTTTCCGAACTCACCTCGCGCCGCTGGGATGTTCTGATCCCGGACGAAGCCCATTACGCCTGCAACGTCGTCAACGGTACGCGCCCGACACAGCGCACCGTCGGCCTGTACGGTAAGGGCGGACTCGCGAGCGCCGCTGACTACGTCTGGCCGCTCACCGGAACACCGATGCCGAACGGGGCGCCCGACGATCTCTACCCTATGCTGCGCGGCCTGTGTGTCAGCCGACTCGGCCCCTACGCTGCGCACCAGACTTTCATAGATCGGTTTTGCGTCGTGAAGACCCGTCGTTTTCAGGGCCTCCTGCAGAACGTCGTTGTCGGCGGCCAGAACTTGGACGACCTGTCGGCGCGGCTCGACGGCTTCTGGCTTCGCCGCACGCAGGAAGACGTCGGTATCCGGCCGCCGATCTACAACACTTTCGTTCTCGACGTCGACAAGCTGCCGGCCGAATTAATCGATTGCCCTGACGCTGTCGCCATTCTGGATGCGGCGCAGAGCGACGATACGCGCTCGCTCGAGATGCACATGGGGCCGTTGCGCCGGATTACTGGCAGCATCAAAGCACACGCCGTCATCGCGGCCGCGCGTGAGCAACTGGCCGATCGTCGTATCCGCAAACTTGTGCTGATGTGTTGGCATCAAGACGTCCTGAAGCTGCTGTGGAAGGGCCTCGCTGAGTTCGGCGTATGCGGCATCGACGGTAGCACACCGCCGCACCGTCGCGCCGACGAACAGCGGAAGTTTCAGGAGAGCGCCATTCACCGCGTCTTCGCTGGCCAGATACAGGCCGCCGGCGAGGCAATCGACCTCTCGGAAGCCGACGAATTGTGGTTCGTCGAATACAGCTTCCTCCCCAAGGACATGTCGCAGGCCGCCCTGCGCATCACCAATCACAACCGCAAAGGCCAAGCGCTGGTGCGGGTGTGTGCGCTGCCCGGCTCGGTAGACGAGTCCCTGGTCGGCGTTCTCGTCCCCAAAGTCGAAACCATCCGCAAAGTCATGGAGCCTGCATGCCCGTAACGATCACGATCAACGGCGAAAGCGCCAGTGAAACCCTTCATGAACTGCACGGCCTTTCGGGTGGCCTGCGCGGTCCAGTCTACCCCGACCTTGTCGCTCGCGCCGGCGCCATGCTGCAGGGCGAACAGACCGTGACTGCCGAGTCCAGCGGTCAGGAAGCCGAGAAGCCGGCTAGCGGCCGTGGCCGTGGTCGTCCGCGCGCCGCCACCAACACCGCTGTCGAACCCGCGCCGACGCCGTCCGCCGCTCTGCAGAACATCAGCACCGGTGCCGAGCGATCGAGCCCGGAAAGCGTGCAGGATCAGGCCGAGGACCAGACCGCAGCGACTGCGCCGGCTCCCGAGCCCGAGAAGGCCAAGTCCCTGACGCTCGACGATGTGCGCAACGCCGCCAAGAGCTACATCGACAAGTTCGGCATGGAAGCTGCGCAGAAGGATCTGCAAGACGCGCTGGAAGACGCCGTCGGCGGCGGCATCCGCGCCATCAGCAAGCTCGACGGTGCCAACCAGGAGCAGCTGGGCAAGGCTTCCCAAGCGTTCGTCAACGCCGCGGCCGCGGCCAACCGCTACGTCCGGCCGCCGCAGTCGGCGCTCGGCTAAAGCTGCGATGACTCAGCGCAACACCCCGGAGCGTCGACAAATGCTCGACGCTCGCGCCGCCGAACAGCGGACACGCGGCTCACGGCCCAGCCCCGGTGGGCTCGGTATCTCGCCTCGCAAGCGACGACATCCCAGCTCGCGAGGCGAGTACGGCCAGCCATGGCGCACCAAGGCATGGACGCCCTCGCGCATCCGCAGCCGTGACGAAGACCTCAAGAAGAAAGCAGCCTAGATGAACAACCACGGCGAGCGCGCACATGCCACCTGGAGTGCATCTTCGACGGCGCGCAATTGGGCCTGTAGTGGCGCGCTCGCCTTGGGCGAACAGGTCGCCCACCTGGACATCGAATCCGAAGCGGCGGCATGGGGGACGGCCTGTCACCAGGTGTCGGAAAAGTGCCTTCGGTCCGGCAGCGATGCCGAAAGTCTGATCGGCACCGTCGAGAAGACCAAGCGCTTCAGCTTCGAAGTCGATACCGAGATGGCCAACACGGCCCAAGTGTACGTCGACTACGTACGCAGCCGGATGGCCGAGTACAAGACGGCCACAGGAGAGGATGCCGAACTTTATATCGAAGAGCGTTTTTCGCTCGCCTCCCTGGAGCCGCCATTCGACGCCGGCGGCACTGGCGACGCCGTTCTGATCTTCCCCAAGTGGGAATTGATAGAAGTTGTCGACTTAAAGGGCGGCCGCGGCATCAAGGTCGAAGTCGAACAGAATAAGCAGCTTCGGACCTACGGGCTGGGCGCGATGCTAGCGCACCCCGGTCGCTCAATCAGCCGCGTCATGTCGACCGTCGTGCAGCCGCGCATGGGTGACGGGCTGTCGAAGAGCGAGACATATCATGTCGCCGACCTGATGGAGTGGACGGCCGAGCTCGTCGAGCGGATGAATCGTGCTGCGGAAGCCATCGTCGCCTACAAGGCCATCAAAGGCGACCTGATGCGCGAGGCGTGGGGTGACAAGTACGTCGTCGCCGGCAGCCACTGCACTTTCTGTCCAGCCGCTGGCTTCTGCCCGGCCAAGGAGAAGAAGGCGCTCGTCGCAGCCGAGGCATTCTTCGGCGACAGCGGCACGATCGTCATTCCGAACCAGCCGACGGACCTGTCACCCGAGCGCCTGGCACGCGCGCTCGAGGGTTTCGACAACCTGCAAGACTGGATGAATGCCGTTCGCGCGTTGGCGACGCGGCTGAAGCAGACCGGCACCGACATCAAAGACCCGGCCACCGGCGCCGAATACATCCTGGTCGACAAGATCGGTAACCGCCGCTTCAAGGGCGAGTTCCCCGCCGAGGGCCTGAAGAAGATCGGCGTTACCGACGAAGAGCTCTACACGCTCGCCATGCGCTCGCCGACACAGCTCGAAAAGAAGCTCGGCGCCAAGCGATTGCGCGAAGTCGGCAAGGACAAACTCGCCGCTCTGATCCACCGACCCGTCACCGGGCAGTCGCTAGTTTCCGCTGCCAAGACGACGCGGCCCGCGGTGGCGTCGGCAGCCGATAAATTCTTCGCATGAAAGCGCTGTTGTTCGGCAAGCTGGATCCGAAGCGTCGCAAGGCGCCGCCGGTTTACGACACGCACAACCACACCGTGTTCGACACGGCCAACGGAACCTCTCTCCTCACACCAGAATGGGACAAAGGAAACGATGATCCAGATGCGATCCGCTCGTCACTGGGATTGGACGACAAGCGTCATCCGCCATCCGAGTGATCGAACCTGTCTAAACTGAAAGGGCATGCAATGCCGAACGCACGATCGCAAGACTTCAAGCTCGAAAACATGCGCGGTTCCTTCCTCAACATCCTGAAGCCTCAGAAGATGGAAGAGAACGGCGTCGTCAAGTTCCGGTACAACGGCACTTTCCTGTGGCCGAAGTCGACGGCTGTCCTGATGGGCAAGACCAACGACGGCAAGGAACTCAACGTCTACGAAGAAGCCGCGCGTGTCGCCACCGAACAGTGGGGCGACAAGGCAGCCGAGTGGATCAAGAACGGCGTCATCAAGAGTCCGTTCCTGGACGGCGACGGCCCGCAGGGCATCAGCAAGAAGACCGGCGAGCGCCACAAGGGCTACGAGGGCCACCGCTTCCTGCGCGCCAGCGCCAACGAGGATCGACAGCCGCAGGCTTTCGACGACAAGCGCGGTGCCGACGGCAAGCTGGTGAAGGTCACCGACGGCAGCCGGCTCTACTCCGGCGCCTACTACCACATCGTCGTCAATCTCTTCGCCTGGGAACACGCGAAGAACGGCAAGGGCCTCTCGGTCGGCCTCAACATGGTCCAATTCGCGCGCGACGGCGAGCGCTTGGGTGGCAGCGGTCAGGCCAACCCCGACGACTTCTTCGAAGGCGTTGTCGACAAGGGCGCTGCGCCGGCGGCTACCCAGAACGGCCAGGGAGCGGCTGGGCTCTTCGCCTAACGCGTCTGATATGCCGTGCGACGGCGAGCTACACGGTCCGCCGTCCCTTTCTCCAACTTCAACGGGAGTCGTCACATGTGGCCGTTCAAGCGCAAGCGACCTAACATCTATCTCTTCACCATGTACGTCGGCGGTCGCGAAGAAATCGATATCGTGCCGGTGGAACGCCAAGCTGACGGTACGTGGATCCATCGGCACACCAGCTTCAGTGTTTTCCGCTTGCTCGCCGGCGGGAAAATCCACGGCCAAGCTGATCGGCGCTGGGAAGCCCTCGACGATATCCCCGGTCTGACGGACGACGAAGTCACGCCCGAGAAGCTGGCGCTGCGGCTCGCGGAGGAGATCGATGACCTCAAGACTGAGTTGAAATCCGTTATTCGTGCCGCGCAGATCTACAAGGCCGCCAAATCCGGCAGCAACCTGGTTGCGGCGGACAATCGTCTGTCGACCGCCATTTACTCTGCACAATCCGCCCTATCCGCGCGCTTCGGTTATTCGGAGACCGACCAGTGAAGGACGTAATGCTCGACCTCGAAACGCTCGGCACGCGACCGGGCTGCGTCATCCGAAGCATTGGGGCGCTATTCTTCGATCCCGACAGCGACGCGCTCGGCGCCGAGTTCTACGTCAACGTCGATCGTGCAAGCTGCGAAGCCGTTGGCCTCTACGTCGACGCCAACACTGAGGCGTGGTGGGCGCGACAGAGCAAGGCGGCGCAAGACGCGTTGCTCGTCGACCCGCAGCCTCTGCAGGACGCCCTGTGGTCGTTCTCTGCCTGGTGGCAGTCGCACGGCGGCGAGCGCGTGTGGAGCCACGGCGCCAACTTCGACCAGCCAATTTTGGAGGCGGCCTATCACGCCGTCGGCATGCAAGCTCCGTGGTCATTCTGGAATAGCCGTTGCACCCGAACGCTGTTCGATGTCGCCGGTGTCGATCCGCGCAAGATGTCCGCCGGCGAGACGAAACACAACGCTCTCGACGATACGCGTATCCAGGCTCGCGCGGCGCAGGCGTGTTTCCGTCGACTGCGCGGCGCACCCACACCAGTTATGACGCCACCCCTACCGGCCACCGACAGCGTGTTCGGATGACCATCGTCCCGCACGCCGCCATCCGCGCCAAGGAGCGTTACGGGCTCGACTTGTCGCTCGACGACGTGCGGGCGCTCGCCAAGCGCTGTCTGGGTGGCGAGGGACTTACCGA
>Ga0209960_1003672_pt1 | contig 12802 bp, 14 predicted proteins | sample ThiBiot_500_plan_2_FD_183947 | JGI IMG/M metagenome (GOLD analysis project Ga0209960, IMG submission 183947) | Wastewater bioreactor microbial communities from Cape Town, South Africa - Thiocy_expt_500_plan (SPAdes) | ecosystem: Engineered > Bioreactor > Thiocyanate-remediating >... | reverse complement strand
AAAAAAAAAAAAAAAAAAAAAAAAAAAAAAAAAAAAAAAAAAAAAAAGAAAAAAAAAAAAAAAAAAAAAAAAAATAAAAAACATGGCGGAATTTTTTTTTTTTTTTTTCAAAACCCCCGCCTTATCCACTTTATTTCCTTTAAGTAATTTTCACTTTTTAACACTTTGCAATAGATCTAATCATCAATAGCATTCAAATTAATCATACCAATTGAAAGATAATTTAGTTAGGAATAGATTCGGATACTTTTTATTTTAAATAGTGAAAGATAAAAGTCATTTTTTAGAACAAAGAGCCAATTTTTTGTTAGTTGGATTTGATTGGGATAGGCAAGGCTTATAGTATTATAAACTTTATAGTTTCAATTCAATTTTTTTGAATAGTAGTGAATATCACAAAATATCTTTATAAATAATCACAAATCAATCATTCAATTTCTTTATCCAATTCTAACTTTTATTTGTTTTTCCTTTTCTTTCTGAAAAATATACAAAATATACTGATTTTTCTTTAACAGTTTTTTAAAAAAATTAATAGATAAAGTTTAAGTTCCCAAGATGAGTGAAACAGCAATGGAGATTGATGACCAGAAACCTGTTAGTAGTGGTAGTATTGCATTTGCTTTCAAAGGGAAAGAGAAAAAAAAGACAACTACGGGAATTAATTTAGAAAATAATGAAGATACTCATTATGAAAGAAAAAAACCAGAGAAGAAAGAATTTGTTTTTGGGATGGAGGAAAATAAGATTCATAGTTCAATTGAAGAAGAGGGTCCTTTAGTTATTCCTCTTATTTCTGATGAGAATAGTTTAATGGCAAAAATTCTTGCTAAACAAGAACAAAAAAAATCACAATCATCAGACAACTCTCAAGTTGGAGGAGAAGAAGGAGAAAAGCAAATTCCAAATGATCCTTCACCTGATGATACAATTGAGAAAGATCTCTCTTTAAGACCTGAGGCTCCAACCCTTGAAGCTTATGATCGAGTTCCAGTTTCAGCCTTTGGTGAAGGTTTATTAAGGGGTATGGGATGGGAAACAGGAAAACCTATTGGAAAGAATTCAAATGGATTAATGGTACCAATTATGTATGTTCCAAATAATCATCGAAGAGGATTTGGTGCAGATACAGTTCACTTTGATCCTAAGAAGAAGAATAATAGACCTGATTTAGTTGCTCGTCCTGATGCAAGTGGAAGAACAAGACATGTCGTTTCAATTGATGAGAAATTAGTTGAAAGAGAAAGTGATGAGATTGTTAATGGAAGTAAAGTTGTAATTATAGGTGGAAGACATTCAGGTCTTCAAGGAAAAGTTAAAAGTTTAGGAATTGAATATCATACTGTAACTTTAAATCTAAATGGAAATGATGTCAAAGTTCCAAAAAGTGAATTAAGGCTTGAGAGGTTATACAAAAAGGAAAAAGAAATGGAAGAAGAACATAAAAAAATAATGAAAGAGAAAAAAGCAGCTGAAGATAGAAATAGAGAAATGGACAGAGACAGAGACAGAGAAAGAGATAGGAATGGAAATAGAAATAGAGATAGAGATGAGGAGAGAGATAGGGATAAGAATAGAAATAGAGATCGAGATGAAGATCGAAATAGAGATAGAGAAAAGGATAGAAATAGAGAAAAAGATAGAGATAGAGAAAGAGATAGAGATAGAAATTATGATAGAGAAAAGAATGATCAAAAGAAATCCAATAAATATGATGATGAAATGGATTATGAAACTAAAAAGAGAAAAAGAGATGAAGAAGATTCAAGATCTCAATCAAAGAAACCTCGAACTTGGCTTGTTTCATCAATTCGAGTCCGAATCGTTAGCAAATCATTTTTGAAAGGAAAGTATTATAATATTAAAGGAATTGTACTAGATATCCTCCCATTAGAAAAAGGAGAAATTGGTTGTACTGTAAAATTAGAAGATGGAAAAGTTGTTGAAGTTCCTCAATCAAATTTGGAAACTGTAATTCCAAAAGCGGGAGATAAAGTCATTCTTGTTTCAGGAAGTTATAAAAGTGAAATAGGAAAGTTAATAGAAAAACAATCTTCTTCGGAGACAGCTGTAGTTCAATTATTTCATGATGGAAATGTAATAAAAGCAAAATATGATGAAATTTGTGAATATACAGGATATACAGAATGAATTAAAGTAAAGTAAAAAAAGGATCAATGACAAAAGATGAATTTTTTTTTTTTTTTTTAATTTTTAAACAAATAAGAATTAACTTGTTCCTCTCCTTGTAAAATCCTTCTTCTTTGATTGTTTTATTGCTTTTTCCCAATCAGGAGGTTCAATACAACCTTCAAAAAGTTGGGTGGGATTAAAACCTCTACCTAATTTCGATTGCCAAATTTTTAATACAAGTCTAAAGTGATTCCAGAGTCTAGGAGCTGAGTCAGTCCAATCTTTTATTTGATGATTTCCTGAAAAATCTGTAGTAAAACATATATTCAAAAGTTTTGCACGAGGATATCCAAGACCAATTGAATAGGCTGTCAATTGTAATCCCCACTCCTCATAAATAACAATGTTTCCTTTGTTTGGGGTTTGTGTTTTAAAATCACAAATTGCAATTGAACCATTTTTTAATTTAAATACAGCATCACATTTTCCACCAAATCCAAATTTACATGCAAAAGGTGATTCAATATGTAATATTTCTTTGACATTCTTCTTCTATTTATTTATTTATTCTTAAATTTTTTCACTTTTTTTTTAAAAAAAAAAAAAAAAAAAAAAAAAAAAAAAAAAAGAAGAAGAAGGAGGAGAAGAACAAGAAGAAAAGTTACCAACCACTCTTCTAATATAGTTTGAATGACTTTCATTTCTTCAGGAAATTGATAAGTTTCATTATTTTTCAAAGCAATTAAATAATTTTCTATTTCATTGTGAACTTTTGATCCTAATAATGATGCTTTAAATACTTGCTGTCCATATCTTGCTCCTAAATGTTTGAAAAATTCTTTTGGTTTCCAAATTATTGATTCACCTTCCAATTTTTTTGAAACTTCTTCAACGAAATCTGGTGTAAGTCCTTCAACTTCTGCCAAAAAAATTGTTTGTTCAATCTCTTTCTCAACTTCACTCTCATTATGTCCATCCTTTGTATGAGTCTTTGAAAATGTTTCTAATCTTTCATCAGTATCCTTTGTATAAACTTGCCAAGAACTTAACATCATTTGTTTTGATCTCCAAGCAATAAGCAATGGAGTTGCCATTATTTGCATAACAGTTGTCACTGATGGAACAAGTTGTAACTCTTTAGCATCATCTAATGTTGGTGAATGTTTCACATCATCTTTCAATATATAATTACAAGCATTTCCTGTTCTAAATTCATACCAATGACTTCTATCATGAAATGGATTTGATTTTTTTGTTCCAGCTGAAGTTGAAATTGAAATTGAAGTTGAAGTTGGATGATTTATTGAACTTATTTCATTGATATTACTGCTACTATTACTAATTGAAGATCCATTATGACTTGAAGCATTATTATTTATTACAGAGAGAATTGGAGGAGTTGAATAATATCTCTCTATATTTTTTTTTTTTTGTTAATAAGAATTTCGACAATAAAATGTAAATATCAAAGAAGTTTTTGAATAAAACATTACTTGAGAGACTTCCAAAGACACATAGAGTCCCTCTCTTCATGTGCATTAATTAATTGAACTCTATTTATTGGATCTCCAATATAAACTTTAACTTCCAATAACTGAGCTTCAAACTTGATTGTGTCTCTGCGCCTCACTGATCCTTCTCTGATTAACAATGAAAGTGATTGATACAACAATCAATCAATCAAGAGCAAGGTGGATTAGTTACGAATCTTAGAATTACGAACTTTATTAGTGTTAACTTTCAAGATAATTGAATAGATCTTTAGATTTAAGTTTCAATAATACAAACTTGAAAAAAAAAAAATAATCTTGAATTAAAACAATGAATATAATATATTTCTATTTCAAAAATTAACAGTTCTCATCAATCAATATCAAATGCTCTTAATAATGTCTTAAACAGTTGGATAGTAATGAATTCTAAATAAAAGTGCTTTTCCTTTGTCATTCCCAATTGCAAAGTATCCACTTGAAGGACTCCAATCAAAAGTTGAGACATTACCAAGATTTGTTTTCTTGTCTGGGAAGTTAGAGAAAACCGTTTGAGAAGGTACATGAGCCTTTATATTTAAATTAATTAATCAATTTTAATATTGAAGTTAGTTTTTTTTTAAAAAAAAGAAAAAGGAAGAATCAAAGAATATTACAAATCTAAAAGCATTCTTCTTTAAACGACTACACATTGCAAGTATTTGTGAATCATGAGAAAATTTAAGTTTAGTTATAGGGGTAACAAGATTCTTGAAAGTATGAATTAAAACAGGTTTATCTGAGTCAAAACGATATAAATTGACAATTCCAGTATCAGATCCACAAGCTAGTAATACTGATTCTCCAATATCTGATTGATTTAAAACTCTTTGATGTCCAACTGCAATGGATGTTCCATGAATACATCCATCATCTCTAAAACGAAGAACACATGTAAATTTATTCATATCCCATTTATAAACTTCTCCATCTCCTCCAAAAGAAAATAGATAACGTCCATCTTTTGTATAAGCAATTGAAGTTACAGTTCCATTCATTTTTAAAGTTGTAATAAGACGTTTTGTTTGAGCTGAGACTAATATAATATTTCCATTATTTCCTAAAAATGTAATATATTTTCCACAAGGAGAAAGAACGAAATTTTCTAAGCTTTTTTCTGGTCGACCTTTTTTTGAAAAAAAAAAAAAAATGTTTTTTAAAAAAAGGATTAAATAATTTATAATCAAAATAATGAAAAATGAAAAAAAAAAAAAAAAAAAAAAAAAAAAAAAAAAAAAATTTTTTTAAAAAAAAAAAAAAAAAAATTTAAAAAAAAAAAAAAAAAAAAAAAAAAAAAAAAAAAAAAAAAAAAATAAGAAGAGTAAAAATGAGAATATACCTTGAATCCAAGGAATAGTTTCTACTTTTGACGAATTAATATCAAAAACATAAAAAAATTTTCTTCTTCCTGAAATAATTACTTGAGTTCCATCCATTGTAAAACTTGCAGAATGAATTTGCATTCTATCAAAATGAATTGCTTGAATTTTTTCATTAAATTTTCCATCAACCTGATTTAAATTAATTATAAAAAAAAGTTTCAATTATTAAAAAAAAAATTTTTTTTTAAAATATCTTGATCAAAGTATACTTGAAATATTCTTAAAGTTTTATCAAAACCAGCAGTCAAAATAATTTTTCCAGAATGATGAAAACTTATATCTTGAACTACTGATTGAGAATATTCCTTTTGATTTGCATCTCTTACTCTAGAAATATTTAAATATCCTCCTTCCATTCCTCTTTTTACAACAACTTCTCTTTCACCTACTTTTATTTTTTCTTCAATAGCATCAGCTTCAAATCCTTCTTCATTTTCTTCAACATTAATTGTATCAATTCTTTTTATTTGTGATCTTCCACGAGGTATCGTTACTCTAGAACTTTTTTGAAGGATTCCAATAGTTTCATCTACAAGATTTTTTTTTTTTTGTTTTTTTTTTCTTCAAAATATTATGATTTTTGATTTAAAAAAAAGTTGAACCTTCACTTTCATCATCAGATCTTTTTGATTTCTTTTCTAGAGAAGCCCATTCTTGATGAGGATGCATTTTTGTAAATCTGAATTCATTAAATTAAATTAAATTAAATTAAATTATTTTTTTTCTTTTCTTTTCTTTTCTTTGGTTATTTCTTTTCAATTAATAAAGAACTTACTGATCTCTTAATCTTTGTTCAAAATCGTTTGTAAGGATTTGATTTTCTGATTCATTTTTCCTTAATTTTTTCAATCTTTTTTTACTTAAAAGTTTAATATGAGTTTCATCATCTTCATCAACCCAAGCAACTTTTGGTTTTGTTTCTTCTTTTTTCTCTTCTTCTTCTTCTTCTTCTTCTTCTATCTCTTGATTTTCTTCTTCTTCTTTTCCTTCTGGTTTTTATTTTATTTTATTTTATTTTATTTTATTTTATTTTATTTTTTATTTTAACGAATAAGATCAAAATTAGATTTGAAAATTAAGCGATTTTTTTTTTAAAAAAAAGGAAATAATTATAAGAACCTTCTTTTTTATCCTCAGTTTTTTCTTTAATTTCTTTCTTTTTAGATTTCTTTTTTGCACTTTTATCTTCTCCACCTTTATCAACAAAGAAAAGCTATTGATTGATTGATTCAAAGATTAATCTTTTTTTTTTCTTTCCAATCTTCAAAAAAATTCGAATATTACTTGATCAAAACTTGGGGGTTCTTCTATTGTTTGATTACTACTTTCTTCTTTCTTCTCTCCTTCATTCTCTTCATTTTCTTTCTTTTTAGAAGCTTTCTTATTTTTCTTTTTCTTTTCAAGATGATTTAAAACTGCTTTCTTATGTGAAAATCCAAAGAGAGATTCCTCAAGTTTTACAACAGTATTTGGTTTTTGTTCATTTAATACTTTTGGTTTTTTCTCTATGTTTCCCTATATAAATCATTATATATCAATTTCAAATTCTGAAAACAATTAAAAGCAAATTACCTGTTGAAAATGGGTATCACCTATTTTCCTCTTTTGAAGCAACATTCTGAGATCGCTAATTAATTTTGAAATTTACATTAGCAAAAAGTCACAAAATACAATAACAACATTATCTAATTTTTTTTTTTTAAAAAAAACTTCTTCTTCTTTCATTATAATACAAAAATGAAAAAAATTGCAATAGAACAATCTCAAAAGACTTTTGTCAATTCAAATTTTTACAAAAAACTCCCAAGCAAACCACAAAATGAAAATTAAGAATCTAATTATCATCAATTCTATTCATTTAAGAAACTCTTCGGAAAACAAAGGATATAAGTTCAAATTCAATTCAATGTAGTAAGTCAAATAGAAAGAGAATAAGAAAGAAAACCACGTGCGTTTGATTTTGTTTTTTGTTTTTGGGAAATCATAACAAACAAAACAACCAAAAAACGAAAACGATTTTGTTGTTTCGATTTCGATTTTTTACTATTGATTGAGATCCCAATGAATCAATTCATAATAACTTAATAACTTATGAGAACATTAAGTGAAACTTTTCAAATGAATTGATTTCTTATGTATAATTGTTTTTTTTTTTTTTTTTTAGATCCAAAAGAAAAAAGAAAACAATTAGAAAAACAATTAGAAAAATAATAATATGAAACTTATAGATCTTTTATGTTGAAATGAGAATAATTGCTAAATTGTAATGAAAATGAGACTAGGAGGATGATAAGTTGAAAAAGTAGAATGAGAATGTTTGAAAAATTCAAGAAATATCGATAAAAAACCATCAATTCAAACAATAACTCAACCTCAACAACTCAATAACTTCAACAAATGAGCTACTCCTAAGATATCTATTGAATTGAATTCAATATTGTGAATGAAGAGATTCATCCTCAACTCCCACTCTATTGATTTTTTTAATACATATTGAATATAGTTCGAAATGTATTAAAACTATTATAATTGTTTATTGTAGGTGTTGTTGAGGAGAGATGGAGTTATCAGATAGTACATTAAAAGGATTGTCATTATTGGGAGAAGAGGCAAAGATCCCAGCAGCTGCTTATAAAGAATTACTGATTTGTGTCTCTAAAGATGTTACAAGTAGTTTGGAAACAAGTATCACAAGTATTTTTCTTTCTTTTTTCATATTTTGTAAATATTTGGTAATCAAAACTCTAAAATTCTTATAAATCATAGAACTTGATGAATCTTCAAATCTTGCAAAAATTGATCAAAGTATTGCTAAGGAAGCTTACAGTGCAGCAATGATTGTAGTTTTTGAATCAGCAAAATTAAATCTTGATTCTCCAGGACTTGGGTATCATTTTTTTTCTTTTTTTTTTTTTTTTGTAACAATAAATAAATTCCATTCAATTATTTATTTATTTATTTATTTAATGATAACTTTAGTGCTATCCTTGAAGATGCCAAAATTGATCAAAAAAGAATTGAACTATTTTGCAAAATGTATGACTCCAAAAAAACTGATGTTAGAATTTTACTTGGCTCAAATTCTTTTAACTTTGCACATGTTGTTGATATTGATTGGAGATTAGATTATTATATCAAGGTTTTTCTTTTTTTTTTTTCTTTTTTTTTAAAAAAAAACCTCTAGAAAAAAAGGAACAAACTATATTTATTTGTCTTAATAGAGTCAAAAATTGGAGAAAATTAATAAAGCTCAATACTTTATTAGCTTGAAATGTGAAGAAAATGATGGACAAAACAAAAATATTGAATTCTCTGCAACTTTAGAAGAACTTCAAGATCTTGTTAACAAATTAAAAGATGCATCAAAAAGTTTCCAAACAATTTATCAAGGCTGAGCCAATTTGTACAAATTATTTTCTTTAAGGTTCTCAAATAAATTTTCTTTTATTCTGAGAAGTACAGTATCACTTTTTTTTTAAAACTTTGATCAAATTTCTGAAAGCAAAACAAACTTTTAATTACAATCTATGGAACTTTATTTTTTTACACTTTTTATACAGCTTCTAATCCAGAAGTTTTCCGAAAGTTTTCATAAAATTCTAAAAGTTGAGGAGTTAACCTTGGTTTTACATTCTCAAAAGCATCTTCAAAATGTTTCATGTGAACCTTTTTATTTATTTTAATTGAATTAATTGAATTTTTTTTTTTTTCATTTTTCTTTTTTTCTTTTTTTTTTGTTTGAAAGTTTAAAATTACTTCTTTGGCTTCTAAATCCTCTTCTAAAGTTTTAAAAACTGCTTCACGACATAGGGCAACAATTTCTGCTCCTGAATATCCTTCACTCTATCATTTATTTATTAACCAATTTTTTTTTTTTTTTTTTTTTTTTTTTTTTTTTTTTTTTTTAAAAAATAAAAATAATACTTTTTGGGCAAGGTCAGAAACATTAACATCAGAAGCACAAGGAGTTTTTTTGAGTTGAATTGAAAAAATTTCTTTTCTTGATTCAAAATCAGGAGGTGAAACAAAGAGAATACGATCAATTCTACCAGGTCTTAAAAGAGCTTTATCCTATTTATTTTATTTTTATTTTATTTTTGAGTCAATAAAAAAGAAGAGTAAAAAAAACATACAATAATATCTGGTCGATTCGTTGCAGCGATGAGAGTAACATCTTTTAAAGGAGTTGCACCATCTAATTCAACAAGAAGTTGACCTAAAACTCTATCTCCAACAGAGTTACCTTTTAATAAATGAATTATAATTATAAATAAATGTATTTTGATTGATTTTCTTTTTATTTTTTTTTAAAAAAAAATACTTTCTCCATCTGAACCTCTTTTAACAGCCAAAGAATCGATTTCATCAAAAAAAATAATTGAAGGAGAAGCAGAACGAGCTTTTCTAAAGACTTCTTTGACAGCTTTTTCAGATTCTCCAACCCATTTACTAAATAGCTAGGGAAAAACAAATTTGATTATTTAAATGAAATCCTAAAAGAAAAAGTTTTTTCAAAAAAAGAATAAAAATTCAAACCTCAGGACCTTTTACTGCAATGAAATTTAAACCTGCTTCTGTTGCAAGAGCTTTTGCCATGAGAGTTTTGCTACATCCTTTTTTGAATGAGAGTTAAAAATTAAATCAAATTTATCTTAATTTCTAATTTCATTGGGAACAGAAAAAAAAAAAAAGAAACCTGGTGGACCATAAAGTAATATGCCTTTTGGAGGGCGAATTCCAAGTCGAATAAATGATTCAGGATGCTAAATTATAAATTGAATTGATTTTTTTCCTCTTGAAAATTCCAATTAAAAATAAAAAGTCACTTTAAGAGGCCATTCAATTGCTTCTTTTAATTTTTGTTTGATATCTGATTGTCCTCCAATATCACTCCAGTAAACTTTAGGAACTTCAATCATAATCTATTTAAATTCAAGTTCATTGAAACGAACAACAAACAACAATAATATATAAATAGGAATTTTTTAAAAAAATACTTCTCTCATTGCACTTGGACGGATTTCAACAAATGCATTTTGAATATCTGGATAAGTTATTGCTAATTGGTCTAATGAAACTATTTTTTTTTATTTTTTGGTTATTAATATGTAATTTTTTTTTTTTGGTCAAAAAAAAATTCAAACTTTCTTTCTCAGGGATAAAATTTGGAGTAACAACTCTATTTAATGCCTTTAGTGAAGCCTCTTTACATAAAAATGCGATATCTGCACCAACATATCCATGACACTTACTTGATATTTCTTCTATCTATATTTGTTTTTTTTTTATTTTTTTTTCAACAAATTTTTTTTTTAAAAAAAATGAAAATGAAATAACCTGTTCAGGAGTCAAAGAATGGGGAATACCATGTAAAATTTTTGTGAGAATATCTTTTCTTTCAATAGAGTTTGGAATTCCTGAAAGAAATGATGTTTTTGATGTTCAGAATCTTATAAAAAATTTGAAATGGATTGAAACAAATAAAAAGAAACCAATTTCAATTTCTTTATCAAATCGACCAGATCTCCTCAAAGCTGAGTCAAGAGAATTCGGACGATTTGTTGCACCTATCACAATTACTTTGGAATTTTCTTGCTTATTTTTATCTTCAATACCATCCATTAGAGTTAGTAGAGTGGCAACTGTGCGTTTTTCTAATTCACTTTCAGTCTTTTATTTATTTTTCGTTGAAATGAGCAAAGAAATAAATCTATTTTTTTTTTTTCAAAAAAAAAAAAACTTGGTCTCTTTTTGGACAAATTGCATCTATTTCATCAATAAATATGATACAGGGTGATTGGGATTGTGCTTGTTCAAAAATTTGACGTAACTTTTTTTTTTTTGTTCAAATTAATGGATTGGTCAATAAAAAAGAAATAAATTATAAAATCAAAACAATACTTTTCCTTCAGTTTCTCCAAAATATTTACTCATAATTTCTGGTGCATTAATTGGAATAAATGAACAATTAATTTCATTGGCAACAGCTTTTGCTATTAAAGTTTTTCCAGTTCCTGGAGGACCATATAATAAAATTCCTTTTGCTGGTTTTATTCCTAAGTATTATTGAAATAAATTTAAAAATTGCTTAAATTGATTGACTCCAAAGAAATATTTTTTTTTCATCATGAAAGTATACCAAAACGATAAAAGATTTCAGGTGACATTAATGGAAGTTCAATAGTCTCTCTAATAATTTTGATTTGTCTTTCAAGTCCTCCAACTGAATTAAAATCGATTCCAGATTTTGGTTTTATTTTATTTTCTTGATCCATTAAATTTCTTTCAAATATAATATTTGTTGTCGAATTTACAATAAAAATTGATTTTTGAATAATATTAAAATTTTCAATTTCTTGATCTTGAGATTTTAAGACATCTTTAATTAAAAATTTTCTTAATTTTCCTTGATAATTCAATTCTAGATACGAATTTACTGAAATATATTTTGCTATTTCTTTTTTTTTTTTGATTTTTTTTTTTTTTATTTTTTTTTTTTTTTTTGATTTTTGATTTTTCGAATATTTGATTTTCTGATTTTGTTAAAAAATAAATTTTTGTTACCGATGGTATGTTTTACATAATTTATAAACAATGTATCAAATTCAAAATTTAATGGAGAACAAGATTTTAAAGTGATTTGCTTTGCTTCTGAAAGAGGGAGTTGAATTTTATAGATTTTTACTTCATCTCCAATTTTTACATCTGCATTTTCTCTTGATAAAACTGACATATGGATATCTATCATAAATTTTTTTTGATTAAATAAATAATTCAATATTCCTTCCAAAATAAATAAAAAATCACTATTTTCTTTCACTCCAAAATTAGGCCAGATATAACTTACACAAAATTGATTATTCTATTGATTCCATTATTTTGATTTAATTTTACACAGAAATCATCAAATAAAAAAGTTTATTATTTCACCTCCTCTGAATTATAAATTGCAACTAAATCTCCAAGAAAAAGATTATGTTTTGTCATTTCATTGATGCTCATGAAAACTAATTTTTTTTATTTATTTCCTTAGTTGAAGATATGATTTTATATTTCTAAATATACAAAATATTAACCTCGATTTTTATCACAAGACCAACTTATATCCTGAACAATTAAGGTACTTCCATTTTCTGTTGAGCTTGAAGAAATCCTTTTTTTATTAATTATGCATGAATACCATTTCAGCAATTCCAACACCAAGAATTGTTTCCAAAAAAATTTTGTCAAAAAAAAAAAAAAAAAAAAAAAAAAAAAACTAAAATCTTGAAAGGATGTTTAAGAGATCTTAAATCCTTCTCTTTGATTCCACAAATTACAATTGAAATCAAACAATCAAACAATCAAACAACAAAGAAAGACATAAAGAAGGAAATGCAATTACTGTGGTGACTTTGGCGTGGTTGTTGACTTCTTCTTTGCAACCTTTTTCGGTGTTGTGGCCATGTTTATTTTGTTTGTTTTTGTAACACTTATAATAAATCACGTGACTTCTTAGTAAAATTTTCTTTATAATAAAAAAATGAAAAAAATGAGAAAATAACACCTCAATAATTTATTTACAATTATGTTATCAATAGCAATAAGTACAACTATTTTGCAAAGAAAAGGAAAATGAAAGGTTGTTGTTGTTGTTCATTGATTTTTGAAATTGAAATCTGGTAAAAAAAAAAAATCAGGACAATTTTTTGCTGACAAAGAAAAAAACGATGACAAGGAAAAAAAAAAAAAAAAAAAAAAAAAGAAAAGAAAAAAAAA
>Ga0209960_1003670_pt1 | contig 12807 bp, 18 predicted proteins | sample ThiBiot_500_plan_2_FD_183947 | JGI IMG/M metagenome (GOLD analysis project Ga0209960, IMG submission 183947) | Wastewater bioreactor microbial communities from Cape Town, South Africa - Thiocy_expt_500_plan (SPAdes) | ecosystem: Engineered > Bioreactor > Thiocyanate-remediating >... | reverse complement strand
AAAAATATTTCTAATTCTTTCTTCTTTCTTCTTTATTATATTTCAAGACAAAGATGCTGCTTCCATCTATTCAACAATAGTTCTTCTTTCAGATCATTATCTACATTTCAAAAAGAATTAACAAAAATCATTTTAGATCTCATTCTGTGCAATTTATCGGAGTCAGTGCTATTTTGATCATTTTAGTTAGTTTATTGGAAACCTCATCAAAATGACACACAACTCTCTGTTATCTCTTTCTTTCTCTTTCGAAATTTGTAGTTGATTTGAATTAAACACTTTCCAATTCTATTTGATTTCATTATAATTTGATTTACGAATTCGTACGATTTGGAAAAATAAAATGGCGAAAATTTGAAACAAAAAATTTTTTTTGATGAAAAACATTCCATTAATCAATCACTGATTCTAATTTTCAAACGGATTGCAAAAAGATTCAAGATTGAAACTGTTTCAAATCAATCTAAAGATGAATCCAAAAAGGATACTTGATGAATTAATTAATCTCTCTATTTGAGATTTTTGAGAATCAATCATTGATTACCAGATTCACGACAAAAAAATTAATTGTGAGTTCTTTTAATGATTATTATTTTTTCCAATCTATAGATGAATATGAATTGGTGGAGACATTGTTGGGGAGGAGGATTAGAAGAGAAGAACCGAATTGATGGAATAGGAATTGCTGAATGTGGTGCAAATGCTAGGTCAATATTACTTGATGGATATGGTTTCAATGCAGCTTTCTCACTTAAACCTGATAATTCAAAAAATGTATTTGCTTCATATCGTCCTCAAAATCCATTCTTGGCATCAAGGCATCCTGATTTCACTTCAAGTTTGACTCATGGAAGTGGATTAGTTACATTAAGGTTAGATTTCTTTTTTCTTTCTTTATTCAATTGAAATTTAACTTTATATTTACATCATCACATATTTAAATTTTAGAGTTGATGAAGAACCATTTTATCTTTTCAGTATAATTGATACTGAAAAAGGAGGAAATGCTCACTTTAGAATGAGGTTTCTTTTTCTTTTTCTTTTTTTTTCTTCTTTTTTTCTTTTTTTTTCTTCTTTTTTTCTTTTTTTTTCTGAAACATTCAATTTTTTAAAGTTGATTTTAAATAATTAAAATAAAAATAAAGTATTGGGGATCCAATTCATTCAAAGTTTGCAATTGGAGCAGAAACTTTAACAGATTTAACGAAAGGTAAAAATTTTATTGAAGCAATTGAAAATTTTATTCTAAAATAAATAAATAAATAAATAGATTTGTCAGAAACAGAAGTGATTGTTCATTGTAGTTATGTCAATGAAAATGTTGTTATGAGATTGAAACTAAATCTTATGAAAAGAGTTTTGGGTAATCTTTTTTTAAATATATATATATCTTGTAGAAAGATTGTTCAAACATCAACTTAATCATCTTTTTTTTTTTGAAAAAAATAGGAGGATTAATAATGTTTAGAGGAGAAAATTTTAAAATTGGAATTGAAACAGATTCTGCTGGATTTTCAAATGCCCTTGGTGTTGATGCTGGATTAAGTTATCAAGGCTCAACAATTCGTTTGGATTCACTTATTGTAATTTTTTTTTCTAATGAAATTTCTGACTTTTTTTTAAAACAAATCCAAAATAATTAAAGCCTGTCAGTTATGAAATGTCTTTAACTTCATCCAATTTTGGAAAAGAAATCGCTGCTTCTTATTTTCATGAAACTCAATATTTAAATCGAAAAGTTAATTTTGCAGGAAGATTTGTTCATAGTAGACTTTTTGAGAAACCATCCAACCTTTTAATTTTAGGAGCTGCATGGGAGGTTTAATTTCCATTTCTCTCTTTTTTTTTTTTTTTTCCTTTCTTCCTGTTAATTAAATAATCTATATAAAAAAACAATTGAAATAAAATTTAGTTAACGAAAAGATCTGTTTTGAAAGGTAGAATGGATACAGAAGGAAAAATATTTTTGTTATTTGGATGGGAAAAGAGATTTCAAAATCTTCAAATTGGTTTAACTTTCTCTGGAGGAATTAGTCCCTTTTCTTCAACAACTTCAACTGTAACCTCAACTTCAACTTCAACAACGACACCAACTTTAACAACAACAAATACTTCATCTTCAGTTAGAACCGGATCTTTATTATCTCTTTCATCTTTCCTTTCAGTTGGTGTTGGTCTTAGTATTCATTTCTTGTGATCATATTTTTTGTAATTAAATAATAAACTTATTCTTTGAATTTTTTTTTGGTCTTTCAAATGTAAGCAATATTGTATATTTTCAAAGTTTAAATTCAAGAAAAGTGTATATATTTATTTAATACATTTGGAGTTTTGACTAACAATAATGTACATTATTTGATTTTTATTTTCCTTTCTTTCCTTTTTTCGCTGCTGGTTGTTGTGATTCGATTTCTTTCTATTTAATTTTAATTTTAATTTTAATTCATTTTTAATTCAATTCTAATTTTAAAACGAAGAAAAGAATGTACCCGTACTTCCTCATCAAAGACAATATTTCGTTTTGGGTATGTAAAATTCTCAGCACCTTCAAAAGAACTATTTTTATTTATTTATTTTTTTTTTTAAAAAAAAAATAAATATAATGAAAAAAAAAACAAACTTTGAATTAATCTTTGGTTCTTCTGCAAAGTAAGAATGATCTAGAATCGCTTCAGCTGTTATTCTTTGTAAAGGATCAAACTTTAACATTGCTTCTAGTAAATGAAATCCATTTTGAGTTGTTCTTCTTCCAATTACTGCTCGAAGAGGTTTTTCAGGATAATTTCTAAATTAAAAATGAATTAATTGATTTTTTTTTTGAAAAAACAAATAAAATAAAAAATAAAAGTAAACTTTGTGAAAGTTGGTAGTTTATCTGAATCAGGCATGTGTTTAATTCCACTCCAAACATCTTTTATTGATTTATTTAGATTAATGAAAGTTGGAAAAATAAAATGAAAAAAATTATTGAAATGAATCAAATTTACTTTCATTTGGAACTCCTAAATGATTAAAAATTTTTTCTAATTGATCTTTTTGAAAAGGATTTCGATTGTTTCTATCAGCTTTCTGTTCTCTTCCTTTAAATAATCCATAACCCATTATTAGTTCTGCAAAAATACATCCAATTGACCAAACATCTATCATTTTATTTATTACTTTTTTTCAATTAATTAATATGTCTTCATACCTATTGCTTTTGTATAATGTTTTGCTCCTAAAAGCAATTCAGGAGATCGATACCAAATTGTTACAACAACCCTATGATTATTGAAATTCAATTTTATTTTATTTTTTTTTTGAGGTAAAAACAAATATTTGAAAAAACGAAATTCAAACCTATCAGCATTGTGAAGTGGTTGTACAGGAGATTGAAATAATCTAGCAAGTCCAAGATCAGCTAATTTTATGATTTTTTTAGAATTTTTCGAAATATTTCAAAATATTTCATTTCATTTCATTTTTTTCTTCTTTTTTCTAACCTATCTTTACACAGCCTTTCTCTGGGCCATCTCCCATAATTAAAATATTTGCAGGTTTTAAATCTCGATGTAAAATCCAATTAGAATGAAGATAATGAACACCATTTGTAATTTGCCATATAATTGATTTAACCATTCGTTCGGGTAATTGTTGTTGTTTTTCACGATGATAATCAAGAATTTGCTATTTGAGTTTTTTTCGCTTAAAATTTATCTTCTTGAAATTAAAATTGAGAAAATAGTTCACCAATAAATCATGTTCAGCATAATGAAAAACCATTGCAATTGATTTATCATTTAAATCTAATAAAACTTCTGTTAATGAAATTACATTTTCATGTTTTAATTCACGACAAAGCTAAATTTATTATTATATTATTATAAAAAGAAATTAAATAAAAAATGAATTCAAATTCAAACCATAATTTCTCTACAAGCTGATTGAGATAATCCATCTGTATCAGGTGTTGCTTTAAACTTCTTGATTGCATATTCTTTTTGGTCTTCTCTTTTTTTAATTTTTTAATTTATTTATTTATTTTTCATCAAATAAAATAAATCAAATAAAATTATAAAATTAGAAAATAAAATAAGTAGAGAATTACTTTTGTTTTGATTTTGCTTTGAATACAATTCCATATGTTCCTTGTCCTATTTGTCCAAGAAGGTCATATTTTTCCCAAACTGACGGCCTTTTCCTTTTTCCAGGTCGAAACATTTTTTTTTTTCTAAGTGATTAATATTTTTGTTGTTAGAGTTTCTCAAACCTTATTTCATCATTTTTGAATCATTTTGAATCATTTTTTGAATCAGTGTTTTCTAAATATTGTTATTCATAATTGGAAGGGATTACAAAAAACAGAAAAAAAAAAGTTTTGTTTCGCCATTTTTTTTTTTGTGAAAACGTCATTTTTAAAATCTTTAAAAAAATGACCATGACCGAAAAGCGAACACCTCTCGACATTGTTTTGATAGGAGATAATTATCTTGGAAAGTCGTCTTTGTTTAATTTAATTACAAATAATGAACACTACATACATCAAACATCGATGAATTTCGGTATCAAAGAGGTTGTGTCTGATGGTTTTCGGCTTAAATTACAAATTTGGGACACAACTGGACCTGAAAGATTTCAATCATGGTATCTGTAAGATTTTTTGCAATGAAATTATTTGAAATAGAAATTAAAGAAATCAACAGACACAGAGCACTCGGTGTAATTATAGTTTGTGATGTAACATACAAGGACTCATATGATTCAATTCCAAAATGGATTGAAGCGATTGGAACCCATGCACCAAAGGATGTTGTAACTATAGTCGTTGGAAACCAAATCGATTTAGATTTCAAACGAAAAGTTTCGAAATTTCAAGCACAAGCACAAATCAAACAATTTAATCTCCCATATTTTGAAGTGAGTGCAAAGTCTGGAGAAAATGTGAATGAAACTTTTCTGTTTTTGGTGAGGGAGATGACTCAAAAGATGGTTCTTCACTTTTCTTCCGCAAGTGGGGATATCAAGAAATTCACAGAACATTTTGAGGATGAGAATCTTGATATCAATAGAAAATCCATCGAATTCAAAGAAACCCCACTTTTCATTGCATGTAAGAATGGAAGATTAGAAATTGTTGAATACATGTTGGCAAGTCGAAGAGAATTGGATATTCTCTCAAAAAATGTTCAAAAGATATTCCCATTACAGATTGCCAAAATAAATTCAGAATTACAAGAAAAATTAGATCATGAAAAAGAAGAGATTGAAGCCAAACAAAGACAAATCAAATGTTTATCAATTTATAATTTACTTCAAGAATACCAATCTGATCCCAAAAAAGTGAAAAGACAATTAAGAAAAAAATTAAAGCTAAAAGGTATAAATTATGATTTTATTTCTTTATTAAATTAACTTATACCTCATTCAATGAATTTTTTCTTTTCAAAAATAGAAATAGGAGAACTAGAGATAGATGAAATCTTATGTAGAGAAGCAATCATTTGTGGGGATATCATGAAATATAAAGAAGATATATTACATTTAAAGTTTAATTTAGAAAAAAAATCTTCTGGAAAATCAATGACTGAATTAATTTCAAGAACTCTTAATTTTGAGCTTCTTCAAGAGCTACCGAAATCGATTGCAATTGATTTAAATTTTAATGACATTAAATTATCTCCACAAAATATTGAACAAATACTTCAATCTATTCAAAATATTCAAAAATTGAGATCTTTAAGGTTGTTCTATTTTCTTCCTCTTCTCTTTCTTTTTTCTTTCTTTTATTTTCTTTCCTTTTTATTCCAACAAAAAAAAACAATGAATAGAATTCAAAGATGTTCACTTTCAAAAGAAAATCTCTTATTAATTTTTCGATCTCTTCTTATTAATTTACAAGTTAATGATTCTCTTCAAATAATTGAGTAATTTTCTTTCATTCCATTTTTGATTGACTTGAATTAGAAAAATAAAAATGATGAAATACACAGAGTTGATCATATAAAATTGGATAACTATGAAGGACTTGAAATCATTCCAATTGAAATTAAATCCAAAGGAGCTCAAGAAATAGCAAGATATATCTTAGATTTAGGTTTAGCAAAATCATCACAATCAATTTATCGAACAAAATTAATGGTTATTGGGTATGAAAATGTTGGAAAAACAACTTTATTGGATTGCTTATTTCCTTTATTCGATGAAATTAAGTCTCCTTATTTTGGTTTCAATTACTTGTATTATTTTTCACTTGAAGGAAAATATTTAAATCAATATTATGAAGGAGAATTATTCAAAAAATATGTTCTTGAAAATAAGAAATGGAAAATTGAGAAACCTTCCCTTTCATCAATCATTCTTGAGAAGGTCAAAGAACCAAAAGAAAAAATAGTTCTAAACTTTGAAAATGAAGAAACAAGAGATCAATGGTTTAAAAGATTGAAAAGGGTGATTTTAAATTCTGCAACTCTTGGAATTGAAGTAAATACTCATATTTGGAATTCTTCAACACTCAATCACCTTCAAACCAAAGATCTGGAAACAGAACAAAATGAAAATGAAAATGAAAGTGAAGAAAAGAGAGATCAAGATGATCACGTAGAATTTTCAACCTGGGATTTTGCAGGACAAAATGATTATTATAATACTCATCATTATTTTTTATCAAGTAGATCAATATTTTTAGTATTATATCGAATGGATCAAGGAATTAAAGGATTAGAAAGTTTGGATTTTTGGTTGAAATCATTATCATCTCATTTAAATCAAAATTATTGTGATAAAAATGGAAAACCATTTTATTCAATTATCATTATTGGAACATTTTTGGATTCAATTAGTGACCAAATTAGTGATGAAAATTTGAGAAAAGCTAATGTTATGGAAATCTACAATAAGAATGGATTGAAATCTCCCCCATCTTATTTTGAAGTAAGTTGTTCAACATTGGAAAATATTGAAGAATTAAAAGAAATTCTATTTAATATTTCATTAAGTCATTCATATATGGGAGAAAAAATTCCAATTGGATATTTAACAATTGAAAAATCAATTTATGAATTAAGGAAATTGAAAGATCATCCAATTATTGAAATTGAAGATTTAATTTCTCATGTCCGATCTCAATTTCAGTCTTCATTTGGTATTGAATTTGTAAAAAGAGCATTAAATTTATTACATGAATGGGGAATTTGTCTTTATTTTGATGAACCAATTGAATTATCAAATATTCTTGTTTTGGATCCACAATATTTAACAAAGACAATTTTAGGAGAATTATTCAAAGCAGATGAAGCAACAAAACAAATGAGAGCAAATGGAATTCTTCAATATTCGAAATTAAACACTATTTGGAATGGACCTGCTGTTTTAATTAATACTTATTTAACATTATTGGAAAAGTTTGAAGTTTGTTTTCTTTTGGAAGATCAACAACATGGCAATGGAAAAGAAAATGAAAACGGAAAGAAACTTATAATTCCAAATTTGCTACCAGACCCAGAAATGATAAAAGAAACAAAAATCAACAATTTAGAATTAATGAAAGAGTTAGAAGAGTTCGAAAATTCAGTTTCAAATCAAACAGAAAAAGAGAAAATAATAAATAAGATAAAGTTGATTCAAAAAGGAAATCAAAGAATAGCAAGTATTGAATATGATATGAAAATAATTGAGGATAAATTAGAAAAGAAATGGTCAACAACAATTCCATTGGAAACGATAGAAATTGAGAGGATATTTTCATTTAATCAAGTTCCAAGTGAAATGGTTTCTAGATTGTTGGTTAGATTTCATCATAAAATAGTTGATAATATTATTTGGAGAAGAGGTGCTCTATTAAGACATTTTGGGAATAAGAATGATAATATTTTATGTTTATTGGAAGTTAAAATGAAAGAAAATCTATTTGAAATTAGGATTAGAGGAAAAGAAAGAAATAAATGTTTAGAAATGATGAAATATATTTATGAAGAAGTGAAAACAGTAAGTAAAAATTATGGAGGAGTGAGATGGAAAGAATGTGTTAGATCTCCTCATTTTTCAAAAGGATTAATTGATTTGGATGATATTCATCAAGATTGTAAATTAGAATTAAAAAATAGAAAATTAATATGTCCAATTACTCATTTTCCAATTTATGGTGAAGAATTACTATTCAAAACTGGTTTCCTTGATTCTTTAGATCAAGATAATATTGGTACCTTTCCTTCTCTTTTTCCCCTTTTTTCTATTAATCTGAGATATAAAAAATATCATAGGAAATGATTATTGGAGATTTACATATCATAGGCAAAATCAAAAAAATGAAAAGAAAACAATTTTTGAAAATTCTCAAGTCTTTGATGAAGGATTATTCGAAGAATTGAAAAAGATTTTAGAAATTCTTGGATTTGATCTATCAAAAGTTGAAAAAGTAATTGGATGTGAAAATATCGATTTAAAAAAGAAGTTCAAATTACAATGCAAACAGACATTTCAAAGAAGTAAAAGTAATTCAACTAGATACAAGAATGAAAATTGGTATGAAGGAAAAGATATTGAACTTAGAAAATCAATGATTCAATGCTTGGGAGATTATATTTCAAAATTTAAACAATTTGGATGGAATTACGCGAATAATGTATGTTTTAAATTCTCTTTTTTCTTTTTTCTGAATCTAAATCATAAAGGCATTTGTAATCCCAATGATTCAAGGAACAAGTGAAGATGTTGCCCAAAGAATTTGTACTCTTTCATTCATTCATTCACTCTTTTTTATTTGAATTTAAATAATAAATTAATAAATATCTAAGGTACGGAAGGATTTAGTGCAGTTCCAGCAAGTGATGATGATCTTGGATATTTTTCTTTGGGTACATTTTTTTTTATTAACTTTCATTGATGGATGTTCTTCTAAAACTTTAAATCTTTTAAAACATAAAATCGACTTCTTTTTTTTTTTTTAAAAAAAAGGAGTGTATACAACATCCAAAGAAAAATATGCAAGAAAATATTGCAAAGGAAATCCAAAAGTGTTTATGATTGGATTTATGATTGTTGGTAATCCATTTCCAGTTGTAGAACATCCATTTGTTATAGATGAGGAAGGAAAAGTGGTGATGGAGAAACAAGAACAAAAAGATTCAAATGGAATGAATAAATACAAACGAAAAATTAATGAAAAAGGCTACTTCGGAAAACCTATAACTCCTGGTTATGATTCTCATTTTTCTCTAGGTAAACTTTTTTTAAATCGTTTTTTCAAAAAGCAAACTTGAAGAACTGAATTAAATTTTAACAATCTTAGTGAGGGGAAACTCAACAACCACAGCCTTTCCAATAACCAAAATTGAACAATTCAATGAAGAATGGACTGTTGATGAATTTGTTGTTCATGAATCACAAACTTATCCTTGTTTTATAGTGTATAGTAAATAAACAAAATGGACCAAGATATATTAAGTTTTATTATAAATAGAGTTTTTACTTCCTGTATGATTCGAATATTTGTGATTTTAGAAGAACTTTAAACAAACCAAACCATCAATATTAAGAAACTGTTATTTTTTCAAGAAATGATTTCTTGTTTCAAAGAAAAAGAATTGATTTGTTTCAAAAAAAGAAAGAAACAATGAAAAGGGGTTAACCATTATTTATTGTACAGAATACTTTTGAATTTTAGAAAGAAATATTAATCAACACCAGTTTGATTTTCTATGCTTTCCAAGTTTGTTTCTAATTAATTTTTTTGGTGATTAGAAATTTGAAGAGAATATTAAATTAAGAAAAAGTGTTCAACACTATTTCATTTCATTTATTTGTCAAAAAAGACTTACAATTTGTGTTATTTCTGGTCGAGGAGAGGTGCAGTTTCGATCATAGCCTCCTTTTGTTTTTGTTTTTGTCTTCTTCTAATAAAGTAGAAACAACATAAAAAGCAACAGCATTTAAGCGCTAAGATGACAATAATCAAGACAGCAACGAACCACCAAGATACCTTGCAAACATCTTCAACAGAGGCTCCATTACAAATTTGACTTGATGAACAATAGAAAATTGGTTCATTGCAGTAATATTGACGTCCACTATTGCTTCGACAACAAAATTGTAAACCTATTATTTAATAATAAATGGGGATTTTTTTAAATTGTAAAAGAGAAAAAAAAAAAAGGAAAGGAAAGGAAAAAAAAGGGTGACGAAGGTTTTTTTTTTTTTGAAATCAAAAAAAAGAGAGACTTGAGAAAAAAAATAAAACAAGCAATAAAGAAAACAAGAAACAATTGAGTGTGAGTGAATTCACTAACCTTGAGCTTCCATATTATAATATTATTTAATTTTTTTTTTTGAGGGGTAAATTTAAAAAAAAAATTGAAAATGAAAAAAAAGTTTTTCTTTTATAAAAGTTTTGGTGATGAAAAAAAAAAGTGTTTCACTGTCCCAAAATTTAGGAACACCTCTATTTTGCTAACTAGAGCTAATTTTGCTCCATGAATGGGAATTTGTATGAAACGAAATCCTATTCTTACTTTATTAACAAATTATTTGGTCATTGATCCACTTGCCTTGAATAAACATTCTTCTCAAATGCAAGGTATCAATAAATAAATAAACAATATATATCAAATGATTTTTTCCTGTTTCTCTAGTAAGTTTCTAAGTTTGGATCGCAATTGTCCTTTTTTTGATTTTATTATTATTATCAAAACCCCTTTCTTGTTCTTTATCATTTTGAAACATCGTGATACTGAGTCAGTCAGTTCATTTCATTTTTTTTTTCCTTGCCAAGTTATCTTTCAGAGCATCATCGATTCATTTTTTGATGGTAATGATTGACCTAACTAACATTGAAACAATGAGTTTCTTTCTTTTTCTTAGGTCAAGCACTTTTTGAAGAACATCTTAAAGAACATCTTTGATTCATTTTTATGAGAATGATTTATTCATCAATTTTTTTTTTTTCAATAAAAATTAAACAAAGAAAACCAATGTTATTGTTATCGTTTTTGACTCAGCTGATCATTTCGTTTTTTTTCACAACTAAATAATCAAAATGATACAGTTATTGTTATTGTTATTGTTAGTTCAAATTATTGTTGAATTGAGAAGAGAATTGAAGAGAGAATTGAAGAGAAACACCAATCAACCGCAAGTGCCCTTTTTGTTTTTTCCCAAAGAAAAAATCCGACCAATAGGAAAATAGAAAAACATCTTTTGACCAATCAGAAACGAGTCATACTGGATCTTTTTCTCAACACCAACCAGTATAAATACCCCCAACCAATTCAGTTGACTCCAATAAATCAAAACTATAAGAACAAACTGATTCTCACTCATATTGAACAAGATTCATCGTTTATAATAGAACACTTTCATTAAAAGATAATGAATTGCAACAAAAGAGAGGAAAAATCTACAAAAAAATGAGAAAAATCGATAAAATCTATATAAAAATCAATGAATTGAAGCAGGAATACAATTCTAAGTCAACCATTGAAGCTATCAATACTTTGAAAGATATTCAAACTCAAATTAAAATGAAACTAATCAATAAATAAATAGAGTCGTAAAAGAAATGAGGAGTCTCAGAGTGCTATTAGGTTTATTGTTATTGGCTTATGTCAAAGCCCAAGAGTGTGTGATTGAACCAGCAGACAGAGTTGATTGCCAGAAAGGTGATGAAACAACTTGTGTTAATAGTGGATGTTGTTGGGATCCAACTTGGGTAAAACTTTTATTTTTTATTTCCCTTCATTTATTTCTTTAAAACTTATTTTTTCAAAAAAAAAAAAATAAAAAAAAATCTGATTTTACAATAGAATGGAGGTATTATTTCTTTATATTCGATTATTTTTCAATTGAATTGGAAGAATCAACAAGTAACAATTTATAATTTATAATAATTTATATAGGACCTGCATGGTGTTTTCATCCAGGACAAATTGCCCCTGCTAGAGGTGTTATTTTTTGATTTTTTTTTTTTTTTTAAATAATATATTTTTCCAATTAAAACTAAAAATAATTATAATCATCAAAGATGTTATGGTTCACTTATTCGAATGGAAATGGAAAGATATTGCTCAAGAATGTGAGGATTTTCTTGGACCTATGGGATTTGATGGAGTTCAAGTTTCACCTCCTCAAGAACATCGAATTGTTAATTCAGGTTCCAATCCTCGTCCTTGGTGGGAAAGGTTTGATTTTTATTTTTATTTTTATTTTTATTTATTTTATTTTTATATTATTTTTCAAAAATATAATAAAAAAAAAAATAGATATCAACCTGTTAGTTATAAATTAGTTTCAAGAAGTGGAAATGAAGCTGAATTTATTGATATGGTAAATAGATGTAATAATGCTGGAGTAAATATTTATGTTGATGCTGTTATTAATCATATGACTGGTGCTCTTGGACAAGTATTTTATTTTACTTATTTTTATTTTTTTTTTCTTTTTTATTTTTTCTTCAATTTAACTTTTCAATTTTTTTTAGGGTCAACAAGAAACTGGAACAGCAGGAAGCACTTTTGGATATTATTCATACCCTGAATATTCTTGGAATGACTTTCATCATTATCCAGACAATTCAAATCAAGCAAATTGTGGAATTAATTCACAAGATTATCAAAATGATGCTTGGAGAGTTAGAAATTGTGATCTTTCAGGTTTAACTGACTTGGACCTTAGTGATTCTTATGTAAGAGGAAATATTGGAAAATATTTTCAAAGGTTGGTTTCCTTAGGTGTCAAAGGATTTAGAATTGATGCTGCAAAACATGCTGAACCTTCTGATCTTGAAGGTTATTGACTTATTTATTTCTAATTTTTGATTTTTTTTTTTTTTTTTTTTCT
>Ga0209960_1003669_pt1 | contig 12809 bp, 12 predicted proteins | sample ThiBiot_500_plan_2_FD_183947 | JGI IMG/M metagenome (GOLD analysis project Ga0209960, IMG submission 183947) | Wastewater bioreactor microbial communities from Cape Town, South Africa - Thiocy_expt_500_plan (SPAdes) | ecosystem: Engineered > Bioreactor > Thiocyanate-remediating >... | reverse complement strand
TACAAATAAAATAAAATTTTACTTTTCCTGTACTTGAAACACCTCCAACTGAAATCCTAAAAACTTTTTGATAAACTGTTGAAATTAATCCAACTCTAGTTCTTGTTCCTGTTCTCCAAGATGTATAGAAAAAATGTTGATGGGTCATAGCATGAATAAAACTGGATAAACTCATTCCAAGGGCCATTAAATAACCAAAAGAATCAGGCTGAGTTGCATCTTGAAAATAAATGATCAAGTATTTGAGAAATATTGCCTCTAAAATCTTTACAACAGATTCAATGAATCCAATAAGACCTGCCCAAGCATAATCTGTACCAAATACACGAAACTGTTTAAGTTTGATATAAATTTGAACAAAGAACTTTTTTTCAAGAACAAAGAAAAGAAAAAAGATTGAAAACAAACCAAAACTTTCAAAAGCTTTGGATTATCTTTTTTGGATTCAACTTCCCATCCTTCAATAATTTTTTGTGATATTACATCTGATGAATCATCTTCTCTGTTGATTTTTTTTTTTTTTTTTGAAAAGAAAATGTTAATAGATTTTGTTTTGTTTGAATCAAATGAAATTAGGAAAGAAAAATTACACTAAAGCAAAGAAATCTTTTTGATTCAATGCTCTTTCCCATCCAGTTTCAATCAATGGTGTCACCCAAGCGAAAAAAAGACGAGAGATTATATTTGCTTTCAAGTAAGGGTTAGCAGAGCTTCGAAATTGATCTAATTGTAATAATAATAATAATGGTTTTAAATAATTTCAATCAATTACAAAAAAAAAAAAGAAATAAGTGAAATCATTCAAGTGAAAAAAAAAAAAAAAAAAAAAAAAAAAATTTTTTTTCGAATTCGAACAATGAAACAAAACCTTTTCCCAACAAGTTCGCAGATGTATTTGAATGAGAGCTCAACTCATTATAAAGAGAAATTTTCTTGAATTGTTGCTTTGACATTTATTTCTTTTGACTTTTTTTTCTCAACTTTTCAACTCTTTACTTTTCACTGCCTTTTCAACTCTACTTCTCTTCTCTATTTCTCTCTTTCCACAATTAATTGTTCAATTTTTTTTTTTTGAATTTTTTCTTTTCCCAAATGCAAATGATTTGATTGTTCTTCTAATTGTATTTGAAATAAACTATCCTATCTATCTTTCAATACTCCTGTTCCTTTTCAATATTTTAATAATGCAATCTCTTTCACTCTTTTAATTTTTTTTTATTCTTTCGTTCTTTTATTCTTTCTCATGATGACACAATTGAGTCAACGGAAAAATTAAAAAAAATCAAAAAAAATCAATTTTCCGCATGGCTTTGATCTTTTTTTTTTCTTCTCGAATCTCTCAAGCTCCTTTATTTTTACCTTGGATTTGGGAGCTTCTTACAAAGAATTTTAGTATACTAACACAGCTAGAAGAAAGAAATAACTTTGCTGAAGTAAGCTGGAAAAAAAAAAAAGAGGGTCTTCACAATTTTGTTTCTTTTATTTTTTTTTTTTTCCTTCTGGAATAGATGATTGTTCTCTTGGGGCCAAGGGAAATAAAGGAGTTCCATTCCAACAAATCTTTTGATTTCTTCCCACTAACGAAATTGAACAATGGAAACTACCTAACTCCATGGATTGTTCCTGCAAACTAACTAAATTGAACAATGCCTCATTTTTGAATAAAGGTTTGAAACAGCATACTGTTCAAGAAGCAAATGAATCAAGACTAGTAACTAAAGTGAGAAGTATTGTATTTGGGTTCAATGTACTCCACAATCAATTACTGGGTGGTATTGTCAATGCAAAGCAGGGATTAGAACTGTTGGATGTTGTGCGCATATTGCAACAGTTATTTGGTATTTAGGTTGGCAAGGCAAGGTTAAGACAAAGAACCTAATAATATTTTGTGAAACTTTTCAAAAAAAAAAAAAAAAAAAAATACTTTGAATCACAAGTCCTCATTATATCTCACAATTATACAATCCATAAAAAAGTTTCGCGAAACTGCACCTAAAAGAGATTTTGCAAACAATATACTCCACTCCACCGACTAAGAAGACGAAAGAAACCAAGAAATTGTTGAGTTTGTGTGGAGTGTTTTGGGAGAGCAAAGAAGGTAGACTTAGAATCATTAAATGATATATTCTTTTCCTTAGGAATTTAGTTTTATTTTTATTTTATAAATACATAATAAACACCATAAGTCATTAATTATATTTTCAACTTTTAATTTATTCTACAAGATCTTTTTAATAACAATAATCTTCTGAAGTCGGAAGAAGATTGTTACATTTTTTTGGGTTGTTCGCCATTTTTTTTTTTTTTTTTTTTGTCGGTTTTTTTTTTTTTTTTTTTTTTTTTTTTGACGGTTTTTTTTTTTTGATTTTTGAAATCGAAATTTTTCGCAATTCATCAACACAAGATGGCTGTTCTTCACATTGACATGGATTGTTTCTACTGTGTATTCTTCATTTTTCATTTTTCATTTCCTTTTTAACATCAAATTCTTCTTCAAAAAAAATTTTTATTTATTATATTTTAGCAAGTAGAAGAGAAAAGATTGGGGATTCCATCTTCTCAGCCTCTAGGTTTTTTCTTTCTTTTTTTCTGAAATGAGTTACAATTGATTTATTAACATTTGAATTTGATTTGATTCCTTTTAATCTTTAGCTGTTTTACAATGGTCCAGATTGATTGCTGTAAATTATGCAGCTCGTGAGTTTGGTGTAAAAAGAGATGATAATCCAAAGGAAGCACTGATAAAATGTCCAAATATACGTCTTGTTCATGTTGCAACTTATGAAGAAGGAGACCAAGAAGCAAAGTATCATGAGAAACCTTCCTCTTTCACCCACAAAGTTAGCTTAGAACATTATCGAAAAGAGGTTTTTATTTCATTTATGCATTCTTTTTTTTTTGAAGGAAAAAAAGCAAAAAACTCAACTTTATTTCATTAGAGTTCAAAATTATTTGAAATTATGCAACAAATGTATCCTTGTGGTATGTTTCTTTGAATTATTTTTGAAAGGAGAAAACAAGAAACAAAACATATTTCTTTCTTTTTTTTTGAAAAAAAAAGAAAAAGCAAGTATTGATGAAGGATACTTTGATATTTCTAAAGAAGTTGAAAATAGATATTCTCAATTTGAAAAAGATCTTCAAAATCAAAAAATTCAAATTAATACACTTGGAAATTTTGGTAAAGATTTTTTTTTTTTGAAATTCAATTTCAAGAAATTATTATATCAAAAGAAATATAAAATAAAAATTTTTTAGTTGGAGATATTGAAATAAATAAAAAATTATGGGATCGTTCTGAAATTCAACTCTTGATTGCAGCTCAAATTTCTCAAGAAATTAGAAATTACATTTTTGAAAAAACAGGTTATACTTGTTCAGCTGGTATTTATTTTTATTTTTATTTTTATTTTTATTTTATTTTATTTTATTTTTTTGATCAATTTTGAATTGACATATTTTTTTTCAAGGAATTGCGCACAACAAACTTTTAGCAAAGATTGGATCTGGTTTAAATAAACCTAATAAACAGGTATTTACCAACTCTTTTTTTTTTTTTTATCTTTTTCAAGAAAAAAAAAAAAAAAATCAATAAATTAGACAATTATATTATTTTCTTCAATTCCTCAACTTTTTGAAACACTTCCAATTTCTAAAGTAAAATTACTTGGAGGAAAGCTTGGGAAATCAATAACTGAAAAACTTGGTGTTAAATTTGTTGGTAATTCATTTATTATATTGTTCTTTTTATTGTTTTTATTTCATTTAATTTATTTTGAATTTAATTAGGTGAAATTGAAAAATTTTCTTTATCAACTTTAACTTCAAATTTTGGCGAAGAAACTGGACAATGGCTTTATAATTTAGTTCGAGGTTGGGAATAAATAAGAGTTCAAAAAAAGTTGAGGAAAATGAAAAGAAAAAGCTGAACAAAATTAATAATTTTTAGGACATAATGATGGAAAAGTTGCCCCAAAGAATAAGACAAAGTCAATGTCATCTGTAAAACATTTACCAGTTGCAATTTTAAGTATTGAAGAAGTAAATAAATGGTTATTGGTCCTCTCCACAGAATTAGCTGGAAGAGTATTTGAAGAATTCGAAGATTCAAATCGATGGCCAAAAACTTTTCAAGTAAATCATTTATTATATTTATTAAAGTTAAATTTTATCATATTAACTTTTTTAAATCCTTAATATCATAGCTTCATATATTGGCTGGAAAGATTGATGAAAGTAAATCTTCTTCATTTCCTTATCCAAAAAGTCCAGAAATTATTCAACAAGAATTTCATGTTTTTTTTTTTTTTTTTTTTTTGAATCAACATAATGGCAATAATAATTTAAATTCTTAATAATAAATAAAAGAGATTGAGTATGGAACTTTTTAATCAAATGTCTAATCAATTTCCTTGTAATCGGATAGCTTTGAATGTTGTTGGATTTTTTGATCATTCCGTCCAAAAAACAAAAATTGATCAATTATTTTCAAAAGCCCTTGCAACAATGCTACCAACTCAACCAATTGAATCTGAAATTAATCCAACTCCTGTAAAAAAAGAAAAGCAAGCCACAATCAAAACCTTGTTTGAAGGAATTGAAAAGAAACAAGAAGAGAAACTTACTCAACCTAATAATGAATCTCAAGAACTATTCAATGAAAATGAATCAAATGATATGATAGAAATTTTGAAACAACCTGAATCTCTTCCTTCTCCACCTCCATCTATGATAAATTTGACTGAACCTTCTCCAAAAACTTTATTTGTAAATACTGTATTATTAAACTCAAGTGAAGCAAAAAATCAAAAAATTCCTTCAACGAGGACATTAACAAACAAATCAACATCAACATCAACAACAAATACGATCGGATTTCTTGACCAAAACTCTTTTTTTCTCGCTGAACCAAAATTAAATACTATCATTGCAAATGGAATAACTCCAGAAAAGAGGAAACATTCATTACATCGTTTTTTTCCATCACAAAGAGAGGTTTTTTTTTTTTTTTTTTTTTTTTTTTTTTTTTTTTTTTCCACCAAAAGAAATAAAAAATCAATTTCAAAAAAGATTTCTGATATAACAATGGAAGAGTTTAAATGTGAACTATGTGGTATCGTCCTTCCAATCACTCAAAAACCTGAACATACTGATCATCATTTTGCACTCAATCTTGCTAAAGCACAAGAAAATTCTCTTCTTTTAAATTCAAGCTCAACCAATTCCAAATCACGGACGACATTAACTTCAAGTTCAAACAAAAAAGCAGCAAAAAAGAAAAAAGGAAATAATTCTCTTGAAAACTTTTTGACTCCAAATAAAAGAGCAAAAAATTAAATTTTAATTATTATTTAATGTTTTTTTTTTTTCTCTCACAAATAATCACTCAGTCAAACAGTTCTCCATTTTATTTTTATTTTATTTTTATTTTATTATTTTATTTTTTTACTTTTTTGTATTATTTTTTCAATCCCTCCTATCATCGTCTCTTCTTTCTTCTCTTCTTCTATCATCTCTCCTAGAATCTCTTCTTCTATCATCAAACCTTCTGTCATCTCCTCCTCTTCTATCATAAGGTGGTCCTCCTCCTCTTCGGAAATCTCTTCTAGAGTCTCTTGGATCTCCTCTTGAATCCCTTGAATCTCTTGAGTCTCTTGAATCTCTAGGATCCCTTCTAAACTCCCTAAAGTCCCTTCTTTCTCTAAAATCTTCCCTTTCATCTCTTCCTTTCTTTCCAAAAAATAAGGCAACATCAATAAAATCCCCAGTTACAAAACGAGCTTCATGAAGAGTTTTTTTATCATCTTCTCCTTTGACTGAGTTACTAACTTCTCCAAGATCTTTAACTTGAGCACGACCACGAAGATCAAGAAACACCTTTATTATTTAAATATAATTGGTTCAAATTTTTTAACTCCATTTTTAACTTTTAACTTTTTTTAAAAATGGAGAAATTTTTAAAAAAAGGTAAATAAAATTTTTTTACGTGTTTAAAAGTCATTCTTGCATCTTTTCGTTTTGAATCTTCATTCACTTCTTTTACGAGATTACTTAATTCTTTTAAAGTTGCATCTCTCCTAAAAATAATAATGAGAAATTTAATGTCAATCTTGTAAAAATAAATCTTTTCCAAAAAAAGAGAAATATCATTTAGTTCTACCATGTATAAACTTGCAATTCATGATCAAATGGTTGTTTATCCACAGTAAAATCTTCAAGTCTTATTTCCATTTATTTGATATGATTTGTTTATTTATTTGAAAAAAAATGAAAAGAAAAAATAATAATAAAGCAATACCGATGATGTGAACCTTCCTTAACAAAAACTCTCAATAAAAATGGGCAGATCTAATTATTTATGAGTTAGTTTTTTGGATATTTCTTTTACATTTATTTTATTGAGATTTTTTTTTTTTTTTTTTTTTTTTTTTTTTTTTTTTTTTTTTTTGCATTGTTATTTTTTCTTTCTTGGTTTTCATTCAAAAATAAAAAGAAACAAGGCTTTAAACCCTAAAATAAGATCAACAAATATCAAAAAAGAGAGAATGAACTAAATATCACTTTTCACAACACAATAATAAAAATACAAATCAATACATAGGTATTCAACGAAAAAAAAAAAAAGGGATCAAAAAAAAAAATGCAATTCACAAAAGAAAAAGAAAAAGAAAAAGAATTCAAATAAAATAATAACAAAGAGAGAATAGAATCTAGAATCTAAAAAAAATCAATTATATTTTGTAAATAAGAATTATTATAAACCTTGTCTCTTTCAATAGCGAGCTTATTCTCTGCGCTGGAAGACCCAACAACCACTTTTGACTCAACCTCCATGTTTTTTTTTTTTCCTTCTCAATCTTCGTACGAATTCGTACTAATTTGTACGATTTTTTTCTTTATCATACTTTCTTTGTTCCTGAAGTCTCTTATTATAACCCTTTGACTTATAAAGTTTGAATTAAATAGAAGACCAACTTCTTTTTTTCAATAAATTTAGTCGAGGAACCAGAAGAAGGAGTTGATTCCAAGTTATTTTATTTTATTTTAGTTTTTGTTGTTGGAAATATGAAACTTTTCTTATTTTTTTTTCACTTTTCCAACAAAAACTTTTTAAAGTTTCAATAATTAAAATGTTTGAAGGTTAGAACAACTAAGTTGAAATAATGAAAAGTTATTATAAACAAAGAAAGAATAGATAAAAATGGAGTTTGTTAGTTCACAAAGTCAAGAAGTCAATGACAGCTGAGCGAACTGAACATTCTCACTTTCTGTTTGAGTTTGTGATTTTTTTTTTTTTTTTTTTTCAATAAATATAATTTTTCAACTTTTGTTTAACTTCACTCTCTAATTATTTTTTAGTTATTAAGTCCTTTAGTGATCAAGTCTTTTTAGTTATCTCTTTAAGTGATTAATTTTGAACAATGAGCAGCAACCAATCTGGTAGAAAACCTCGAGGAAGCACTGTGAGAAAGGAAACAATCAATGTTGGAGCAATGACAAGTAATGAAAAGATGGATGGAAAACAAAAAAAAGATTCTGGTTTAACACCTTTGTATATTGCTTGTAGAGATGGACAAACTGAGGAAGTGAAGTTATTATTAAAGAAGCCTGATGTTGACATTAATCTGAAAAATAGTGATGATTTCGATAAAACACCTTTGAGTATTGCTTGTGACAAAGGACATGTTGATATTGTGAAGCTATTATTAAACGACAAAAGAGTTGACGTAAATCTGGCGGAGAAAGAAGATAAAACACCATTTTATCTTGCTTGTGCAAAGGGACGAATTGAAGTTGTAAAATTATTGTTAAAGGATGAAAGAGTTGATATAAATCAAGCAAATAATAAGGGTACAACACCTTTACGTTCTGCTTGTTCTAATGGACATGTGAATGTTATCAAACTGTTATTATATGATGATAGAATTCAACCAAATAAAGGAAAACCTATTTGGTATGCATGTCGATATGGAAATACTGAAGTTGTAAAAGCACTTTTGGATTGTCCCATAATTAACTTTGGTAGATCTACTAATAGTGATGAAACCCCTTTATATGCTGCTTGTGAAAATGGACATATTGATATTGTGAAGCTATTATTAAACGACAAAAGAATTGATCTCAAGAAAAGGACTTCATCTTATCTTTACATTGCTTGTCAAAATGATCACATTGAAATCGTTAAATTATTATTGAATGACAAGAGATTTGATATAGATGAGGGAAAGGGAAAGGAGAAATCACCACTTGTTATTGCTTGCGAGAATGGAAAATCTGAAATTGTAAAATTAATCCTTGATGACAAGAGAACTGTGATCCATAAAAATATGCCCTCAACTTTTTCAATTGCTTGTAAAAAAGGATATACTGAAGTCATAAAGTTGCTATTAAAAGATGGGAGAGTGACGGTGAATGAAGCTGATGAATCTGGAAGAACCCCTTTTTGGTTTGCTTGTGAGCAAGGACATCTGGATGTTGTAAAAGTATTATTACGCGATAAAAGGGTTAAGATAAATAGACCAAATAAGGATACATCACTTGGTAAAACACCTTTGTATATTGCTTGCAAAAATGGACACATTGAAGTCGTAAAAGAGTTGCTAGCAAGTAAAAGGAACATCAGCTTTGAAGAAAAAAATAAAAAGGGAGAAACTATCATTGAAATCGTAAGAAGGAGAGAACAGACTGATCTTGTTAAATTATTGATTGAATATAGTTCAAATGAATCAAAAAAATTTGGACAAGTGGAGAAAAAAACTCAAGAAGAGGAAGATAAGAAAAAAGAACAGAGAATTGAAACAGAAAATAACCAAATCGAAGAAAAAGAAAACGATTCTAAAGAACAACCAAAAGGTATATTCCTGATTTACAATTTCTATTCTAAATATCCAAAACTCATTTTTTTTTTTAAAAAAAAAAAAAACAGTTCTCTTGACCCAAGAATCAAAGTCAAAATTTCATATTGAGATTGATCCTTCCCAAATTCCAAACCGAAGTCAAGCTTTTCAAATGATGGATCAATTTTCAAAATTAGAAACATGCACTGGATTTCAAAAAACTGAATCAGGACTTGTATTTCGAGTTGAATTTCCAACAAGGAACAAAGCACTAAAAATATTTGACAAAATTGCTGCTCTTCTTGAATCTGAATAACCTTTTCGCTTAACAAAGATAAGATCAAGATTATCTTGCATTTTTTTTTTTTTTTTTTTTTAATTTTTTTTTTTCTCCTTTTTTTTTTTTTTTTTTTTAAGAAAAAAAAAAAAAGAGTTTTTTTTAGTGATTATTTACATCTTTCTATTTTTTTTTTCTTTTTTTTTTTCTCATAGCTATTATACAATTTCAATTCTTATTATTTTTCAACTTTTTATCTTTCTTCTTCATTTCTTTTTCTTATTTATGAAACTGAAGTTTGAGTGTCAAAATTTTGGTAATCTCTTCTGTTAACTTCCTCCAATTTTCATGATACGTTCCTTGTTTATCTGGATGATAATGCCTTAATGCATTAAGTAAAGCTTTCTTTTGAGGTTGTCCTTTCATCAATTTATTATTGGTATCTTTTGGTGGATGAGTCTTATAGATGAAGTCCAAAAAATCTTGAGTTGACTTTTGAGCCTCTCTTTTTAAAGTATCCAACTCAAATTCTAAATCTATTTCTTCATCAAGATTGCTATTACTATTCCCACTTTCAAAATTTTTCTTTTTCTTTTCAAAATTTCTCTTTTCTGCTTCAAATTTTCTCTTATCTTCTTCTATTTTCCTCTTTTCTGCTTCAAATCTCAGTCTTTCTTCTTCAAGTCTTCTTTTATACATCTCTAAACTTATTCTGTTCATTTCATCAATACTTCTCCTTTGTTGTAATCTCCATCTTTCTTCTTCTAATCTCTTCCTTTCTTGTTCAATTTCTCTTTTCATCTTTTCACACATTTCTCTAGCTTCCTTTTCAATCTCTCTTCTTTCTTCCTCTAATTCCTCTTCTAACTTTCTTCTTTCTTCTTCGAATTTTTTTGCATCAAGAAAATTAATATCTAAAAAAAAAAAAAAAAAAAAGTTGGGGTTTGAAATCAAAATAAAAGAGAAAGAAAAGAAAAAGAAAAAAAAAAAAGAAAAAGAAAAATGGAAAAAAAAATAAAATAAAATAATAATTACCAGGTAAATCAAGTTCATTTCTCAATTGCATTCTTATTTCACTTGGGTTATCATCAAATGATTCTAATAATTCAACAATCTTTGGACAATTTATTTTTGCTTTTTGATATTGTTCTTCAGTTTCCCAATCATATTTTTCAGTTGATTTCAAACGTTCTATTAAAATATCTAAAGTTGTTTTTTTACTTTTCCATTTTCTATTAATATCAATTTCCCTTCCACTTGCCAAAATATATTGAACAATTTCAAGATGTCCTTTCCAACAAGCAATAAAAAATGGTGTTTGATCATTTTCATCTGCTTTATTAGTATCAACTCTTTCATCACGTAATAAGATATTCACAACTCCAATAGATCCCCAAAAACAAGCAATCCAAAAAGGTGTTGTACCATCCGATTTCTTCACTCTATTTACATCAAATCTTTCATCATTTAATAAAACGTTTACCACTTCAACTCGTCCTTGATAACAAGCAACATATAAAGGTGTTTCTTCATATTCATCCGTTAAATTGAGTTCAATTCTCTTGTTACCTAATAATATTTCTATGACTTCAATAAATCCAACACGACAAGCCATATTGAATGGAGTTATATTATTTTTATTCACCTTATTGACTTCAATTTTATCGTTATTTAATAATATTTTCACAACTTCAGTTTGTCCAAATTGACAAGCAATAAAAAAAGGTGTTTCACCAAGTCCATTTTCTTGATTTATCTCCACTCTATCATCATTTAATAATAATTTTACAATTTCAGTATGTCCATTTTGACAGGCAACTGAAAAAGGGATTTCTCCATCATTATTTGGTTTATTGATTTCAGTTCTTTTTTGATTTAATAATAATCTTACAACTTCGATATATCCATTTCTACATGCAAGAAATAAAGGTGTTATATCATAATTATCTGCTTTGTTTATTTCAACCTTCAAGTCATTTAATAATAATTTTACAATCTCAAGATGTCCAAATTGACAAGCCACAAATAAAGGTGTTGAACCAAGTACATTTCCTTGATTTCTTTCAACTCTTTGATCATTTAATAATAATTTTACAATTCCAAAATGTCCAATTTGACAACTAATCAATAAAGGTGTTCTTTTCCATCCAGAATCATCTTCACAATTAGGATCAACCCTTGGATTAGCAAGTAATCGTTTAACCTCTTCCATTTCTCCATCTTCACAAGCAGAAAGTAAAAACTCTTCTTCAATTTTTTGTCTATCAAGAAAATTGACATCTATTTTATTTTTTTGAAAAAAAAATGAAAAAAGAAACAGAAAATAGAAAAAATAAAGAAGAATGAAAATAAAAATAAAATAAAAAAAAGAAATTGTAACCATCAAAATTATCAGAGTGATCATGATATGTTTTTCTTCTTTTTGGTGGTCTTCTTGGTATTGGTGGCTTTCTTGCATTATTGTCCGATTGGCTCTGAGACTGAAACTCTTTTTTTAAAAAAATGTTAAAGTTCAAGAGAATTAAATAAATAAAAAAATAAACAATCAAAATAAATTATTTTACCATATAATCCAAATTGTTTTTTTAATTTTGCTTTGATTACATTTGGACAACTTTCAAATGATTTCAATAACTCAATAATTTCTAATCTTCCAGCTTTTCTTGCAATGTCAATTGCACCTTTACCATTTACATCTCTTCCACTTGCTAAAAAGTATTGTACAATTTCAAGATATCCTTTTTCACAAGCAATCAAAAAAGGAGTTCTACCAGATTCATCTTCTGCTCTATTTACATCAACTCTTTGATCATTTAATAATAGTTTTACAACGCCAATATGTCCATTTTCACAGGCAATATAAAGTGATGTTTGTCCATCACAATTCACTTTGTTAACTTCAATCCTTTGATCATTTAATAATAATTTTACAATTTCAATATGTCCATAACAACAAGAAACATAAAGTGGGATTGATCCATCGTTTGTTGCTCTATTTGTTTCAATTTTTTTATCATTTAATAGTCGTATCACAACTTGGAGACTTCCTTTTCGACAAGCTAAATATAAAGGTGTTTGACCATTCACATTTGCTTGATTCCTATTAATTCGTTCATCATTTAATAACAATTTGATGGCTTCAATTCGTTCTTCTTGACAGGCAACATTAAATGGTGTTGTTCCATCAGCATCTGGTTTATTTACATCAATTCTCCCATCTTTTAACAACAACTTCACAATATCAATTAATCCTTTATAACAAGCCACCCAAAAGGGTGTTTCTCCTTCAGCACTTGCTTTAGTAACATCCACTCTATTATCCTTTACTAACGCTTTCACAACTTTAATATGTCCAAATTGACAAGCAATGAAAAACCCTGTCTCACCAATTTCATTTTGATAGTTGAGATTGATTTGTGAATTGTTCTTGAGTAACTGTTGAACTTTTCGAACTTTACCATCTTTACAATAGTTAAAAAATTGTTCTCCTTCTCCTTCTTCTTCTTCTTTGTCCATTTATATTTGTATAGTGTATAATATTAATTAGAAGGAAGTCAAAGAAGAAAGTGGCGTTAAAAAAAAAAATTTTTTTTTCTGTTCTGGGATTCATTGCCTGCGGAATTTTTGTCCGGAGATGTCTGATTTTGATTTATTTCTTTTTTTTTTTTTTTTTTCCTTCCCTTATTAATTTGACA
>Ga0209960_1003668_pt1 | contig 12811 bp, 17 predicted proteins | sample ThiBiot_500_plan_2_FD_183947 | JGI IMG/M metagenome (GOLD analysis project Ga0209960, IMG submission 183947) | Wastewater bioreactor microbial communities from Cape Town, South Africa - Thiocy_expt_500_plan (SPAdes) | ecosystem: Engineered > Bioreactor > Thiocyanate-remediating >... | reverse complement strand
TATTCTCGGATTATTCTTGCAATTTAGGTGCTACTGGTTGCGTATCATACATGTTCACCAAATTAGGTGAAATTGTCGTTCCCATCGAAGGCAAGTCGGAGGACGAAGTATGTTTTTCATCAAAAAATCCATATTTCTTCTTCTTATCAAACTATGCTATTTAGATTACGGAAATTGCTTTAGAAGCAGGCGCCGAAGATATTAAATTTCCATCGCCTGGTAACAAGCCTGAAGCCAAAGTAAGCAACTTTTGTCGTGTACAAACGTTTATTAATTTTATATTCTTTCATGAAAGATTTTTTGTAGGGTGGACGCGCTGTTCGCAACGAGGACTGTATTAGAAAGCAAAGGAATAGTTCCGAAACGAATGTCGATAGTGCAACTGCCGCAATCTACAGTTACATTATCAAGCGAAGGAAATTTGAAAATATTTAATGACTTTTTGTCTACTTTCGAGAACTGCGAGGATGTTGTAACGGTGACGCACAACGCAGATGTAAAATCTGACGAAGATGAATAAGTAAACATAATCTTTGTTTTTTCTCAAATTGTAAAATGAGTTGTTTATTGTTCAACTTTTTTATTTTGAGGAGCACAACGCCTCTAAAATGAAGCAAGTGGTTCCAAAGCGTATAGATCCAACAAAACGAATCGTAGACACGTATTTCCCTGGCGTTTTCTTCGTCAAGCCACAAAAATATAACGACAGTTTAACTTCGTCTCCGATCTACTTTGCGATATCCTTTAGGCACAGTAATGATATGCTAAATATATTATAATTTTTACGTTTTGTAATTTTATAACCGACATTGGATATTTTGAACAGCAATAATCTGATTCTTCCTAATATGATTATTATACTGCGTGCACTATATTGATTTTTTTTTTTGATACAAATTAAATTTGCGGCGTTTCAATACGAGGCTTATTATTCTTTAAGAATACGACGAGGTCAAACTCGTTGAAAAAGTCGACCAAACGGTTCTAAACGTATCAAGATATGACTGGGGCGGTGAATATTACGATATCTATTCTGGCACCACTTATTTAGGAACGTACCGTCAACGATTCCATGATGAATGCGGCCACAAATACAACGAACAGCGCGGAAGATTTTTATTACCTAATTTGAATATAACTCCGCCGATTACGCGCAAAGGACAGTCAATTAGGTAAAATAAATTAATTTTTAAGATGTAGTACAATTTATTATGGGGTAAAGTACCTTTAATATTGAAATAAAATAATAATTAATATTTAAAATCTTTTATTATTTAACGAGCATGGTTCAGATTAGTAGTTGAACAATATAACGAATGGTTCGAAAACAATTTGGAGCTACCGCTGGATCTAAATGCGCCGAATACCCCCCGATATGCTACACTTGTGATCAGCAGACTATATTTCATGCGCGGAATTAAAGATCAATTTATTTTTCCTCATGGTTGCCTCTGCTACGAGGAAGATCTGATTGATTATTCTTTAAGCGTTGAACGCGAAATTCGGACAGGATATTATAATAACCCGCTTCAGGTACATTAACATATCAAAGTATTAATATTACTACAGGTACTATAAAATTTACGTGAGATCAACTTTTAAATAAAGTACTTTTTTTTTTTTTGATCTTGCGAATCAATCCTTAACCGATTCATTAATACTATTTACAGAGAGACGGATACGCAGTTTATTATAACAAAGGTTTTGCTATCGTATTGCCGAGTGAGAAATTATTGAAAAGTCAGTTGTTGTGGACACGTGTGTGGAAACAGGAACAAATTGAATATAGCAAAAACGTTAATATTAAAAGAGGTTGGGATCATATTCAATATAGTAATAAGGTAACGGATGGTTTTGTGCTGCGGATCCAAAAAACATTTAATTCTATAATTAAAAATGATAATTTAAGCTTATAAATATTTTCTCGTTGATTTATCATCTAATTTTTAAATTATTTATAGCCAAATAAGGAAATAATATTTTCTATTTGCAGAGAACTGAAGAAAATATCGTTCAGTACCAATTTTTACAGGCCTTAGCGACTTTATCAGAATTAAATAATAAGGTATAGTGTTTTTTTTATACATAGTTCTATTACTTTAATATCCAATATAAAAAATTTGTTTCGACAATTCACTATTATTCATATTTATAAAATGATATTTTATTTATGCAGGTCGCTGGCGTATCAGAAGAATTGTTAAAATCAGATCTGTTCACAAGATTTCATCATTTCAACGCAATCAACGACTACGACACGATATATCACCGCGCATCACGTAGATTACGTGCCACAAAATTCGTGTGGCAAATTGTGCGCAAAGTTCTCAAAATAAAACTCAGCGGCAGATGGGAGAAAAAATCTTTGTGGCTGGGCTCATTGCCTGATGGGTTTAACGAGAATACTATCAAAGAGTAAGTCGCAACTATTATCAACATTTGTACCTATTAAAGTCTAAGCATAAGGAATTATAAAAAGTAATCATCATTCATTTACAATGTAATTTTGCTAATTTTTAGTTCTTTAGTTTCGTACCACACCACGTTATGAAGAATTTGCGAAATTTCCAGTTTTTGAAAGACACACGCACGTGCTTTTTGAACTTCAATTCGCCCGAGGATTGCAAAAATGCGATGACGGCCTTGCAGTATCGTCAACTGAAAGTAGAATTTGCAAAGAAAAAACAGCACAGCTCGTCTAAAAAAGGAAATAATCATCATCAAATTGGACGGTGTTATCAATGTACCGTAAAAGGACATAAGGAACAAGACTGCTATTATACGGGATCCATTTTGCCAACCGAGATCTGGATCTTAATTTTAGATTTTATGACATTATCCCAATTAGGAAAAATATCAAAGATTTGCAAATACTGGAACAGCGTCGCATTTAATTATTGGAAAACAATCGTGCCACTTACACACATTGTAAGTATTTGCTTACATCCCAACTTTAAACAAATCCACCAACTTTCCAAAAATAGCATTCCGCATACCAAATCACGCCGCTACACGCTGCCACGTGGCTGGAAAACATTGCGCTCATAAAATTTTTCATCAACACCGGCCCCAGCACGTGGCTCAATACGCAAGACCAGCTCGGACACACCCCACTGCATTACGGTAAAAAAATTGCCTGGTAATTACAAACTTAAAATCTTATACTATTTTTAGCATACGCATTACAAAACAAGCGAGTTGTAAAAGAATTGAAATCTAACGGTGCTAAGGCGTTTATTTGTGACAAAGAAGGAAATAAACCCAAAACACTTGGGAACAAATGATTGTCCAACTCAATTAAAGTATTTATTGCATTGTTGTTTGGTTATTATTAGGTTATTAATATGTGTCAGATGCTCATAAATAAATTCTGCCTTAAAAAACAGCACTTTTTTTTTACTTGAAATATTATTTTTTTCTACATTCCATTTATAACGACGTTATTTGTAAGTACTTTATTATTTTATTTACAATACAAATGGAGCAATGTTGATGATTATTTGGTGTGTTCGACAAAGTTAGTGTGACCAGTTGACATTGCGTGTTCAGTCGCCGCTTTTTCACCCACAAGAACTGCACCGAAAATAATATATTTTAGCCAAATATGGAAACGAAAATTGGTTATAACGGACCCCAAAAAATGGGATAACAAAATACAAATAAATGTGTTTTAAATATTCTATATTTGGAAATATGACCCTTTAACATGATTACCTTTCTGACACTGCGTGCATAATATTTTAAAAGCATTAGTGTCCGTGTACTGTCCTTGCGCGTGCAATTTTTTGACGAACTCAAGTGCCATGGTTGTGACGACATCATCGTGAGGTGAGAACAGCGTAATATCCATATCTGGAGGTCCATCGTTCATGAAATTGAATGCTGTCAAAAAATAAACTGTCACATTTAATGTTCGAATTTAATTAAAATAAAAATCAAAAAAATAATATTCTCAAATAATAAAAATCATCAAAGTCTAACCCACATTATATTGAATACGTTAAATAAAATCGAGGTCCAACAACATCCTCGTTTGGATCCAAAAAAGGAAATAAAAAAATTTGTTCCACCATTTCGTTACATATAAAATATTATTAGGATAACATTGACATACCCAAGCTATCATAATGAATGCCATCATATACTAAGCAAGCTCTCTGCGTGTAGTGCTGTCCTTCACCAAAACAATTGCTGCGCACATTAATCACGTCGAACGCGACAATTTCCGCTCGGAAATACTGAGATAAAATCGCGAGTTCAATTGCTCCACCCCAGTGGTCCTTATGCACGATCCATTGCGCGTACTTTGCGGGAGATTGGCCTAAAATAGCTTCGGAATAATTGATCGGATCTGACAGCACGACATTAGCAATAATTTTCCGCAGATCTGCAGCCGATTTTGACTTGTCTAATACATATCTAATATCCGCTATTAATTATGGTCAGTTATAATAATATGTACGCACGCTACGGCGTTAAATAAACAAGAATTGTCGTCGGGGATGGTTCGTTTTAACATCACGCCGTCACCGGAGCTGATCCGCGCGGGCTCAGTTTTTAAGGCGCCTAATTATACAAAATTAGTCCTATACTGCCAAAGATAGCGAGGCGCACACCGTACTTTGCATGGGCGGAATAACTTGTTGCGTCGGGATTGGATCCACAGGGTTCGTGTTGACCGACAATGTAGTAGTATTAAGGGATGATATATTGGATATAGGACTAGGTGTTTGTTCAACAGTTAATGTGTCGCCATTGGAAAATAATTTTGAGATCGGATCTGCTTCGCTAGTGACTGGGATTTCTTTTGGAGGATAGCCGCCCAAAACTGGATAATATTATTATTAATATTAATTAATACGACAATAAAATATTATCAATTTTATTTCCTCCATGTAATTGGCTAATGCGAAAAGTTAATTATTAATGCAGAATTTAATAAAAAAATTCCAATTCGTATATTAATATATTAATATACAATATTTGATATTATATATATAATTACGTACATTTCTGGAATTCAGGCTTAATTGAAGTCTTATCAGCAACAAGAGCGCGAAATTGACTCATAGAAGTATTACCGTCCAAGCCACGGAAATTCTCCACATCTTTCTAATTAAAATAATTTAAATATTTGACGATAAAATCATATTGCAATCATTTTCGTGGCAATTTTAGGATCAGAAAAAAAAAAATAAATTCAATTTATTTATTATTGTGGGGCTTATAATATCATGCTTTAATTTATTTTAAAAATTTTCTGCAGTAGAAAAGTTTTGTAATCCACTACATCTGTAATAATTCGTAAACATCTTAAAACTTACAGGACTGCGCAACCTCAAATTCATTTTTTAATATGACTCAGTGGTTATGTTCCTCTTGTGAATAAAGTTTTATTGAGTAACAACTTTCGGTTTTATTAAATTCCCCCGAGGAACATTTTTTCTGCCAAAGCAACCTACGATTATTGTGTATTATAATTACAAATTGCAACATGTCAGTGGTTAATTCAAGTTTGGTTAAGGAGCGTCAAGCGATAACATTCCCGGTCGATCAGTTAACGGGTTTGGTGTGGGGCGCATCCCTTGCTCAAAAGGTAAATTGAAGTATCCCATTGGAAATACGTCGCATTAATATCATGTAAATATTATACTCCTCCAATTTTGGATTTTATACAAATTGCAGTTATAATTAATCACTCTTTGTACAGAAAAAAGTAGATCGCATTATTAAAGAGCACGTCGAAACTTCCGATCTGAAACTCGAAGATGGCATATTAATGTCGAGAAAAGACCGCTTTGTTCGCAACGTTAAGGTAAATCTAGATCATAATAAAATTTCTAACGGTTACAAATTGAATAATCGAAGTAAATTGTTAAATAGGCATCGAAAAAATTGCTTGCGTTAAAGAAAAAGCTTAATTTGACCAGTGAAGAGTTTGCTATGGTTCTTTCTTTCTTAAACGAGGTAAACACTTGGATTACGAATCTAAACAGTCCATTTCAGAACGCTGCCATTAAAAAGGCCTTACGATTGCATTAAAAAAATTATTTTATATTGAATCAAACGAGTTATTGTAGCATCCAGTAACTGACGAAAATATTTTTTTTAAAGAGCTTGCCTTTGACGGTGAACAATAGTATCTTCTTAACTAGTCTCAAGAATCTCGCTGCTGACTGGCAATCCGATTACATTCGTCAAGCGGAGAATCACGAACTGTTCGGATCGTATTCACAAACTGAGCTTGCTCACGGAAGCGATGTTCAGGCATTGAAGGTAACCATTTAAATCAATGGTTCGTGGTTAATTATATGGCATTGTATTCTACTCTAAAATCACTTCATAGACGCGAAAAAAATTCCTACCAGTACAAATTACAATATTTTCTTCTATAGCAAGAATCCTATTGTCTAAATATACTCATTTGATTCAAACGTACATTCGTTCTAGACAGATTAGTTAATCTGTTACTTTTCTTAGACTACAGCTACGTACATCCACGAAACAGATGAATTCGAAATTCACACCCCAGATATCGAAGCCGTTAAGGTATTCTCTATTACATTATTATTCATGCATTAATATATTGTCGTTAGTGGTGGCCAGGAGGCCTCGGTTGGATGTCGAGCCATACAATAGTGTTTGCCCAATTAATTATTGATGGCAAACGATATGGTCCTCAACCTTTCTTGGTGCAAATACGCTCTCGTGAAGGTATACTAGAATATAATATAAAGTTGTTTTTGTAACGAACAGGTCACATCCGCAAAAGTCATTTGTTTCGTAATTAATGCTTTTTATTCCAATAGATCACAAACCCTTGCGCGGTATTGAAGTCGGAGATATTGGTCCCAAGATCGGCTTTAATACTACCGATAATGGTTTCTTGCGTTTGGATCATGTGCGCATCCCTCGTACAAACATGTTGATGAAGTTTGCTAATGTCGATAAGTAAGTTAAAAGATTAATTTTATTAATACATATCATGCGCAAAATTCTAATATTTTATGCAAAGGAGCGGAGTTTTCAAGACTTTAGGAGATCCCAAGGCAGTGTACGCCAGCATGTTGGCTATTCGTGTGAATATGGTCGGATGGACTGCACATGCCCTAGCTAAGGCCTCTGTAATTGCTACTCGATACAGCATTGTGCGTCGTCAATTCAACAATGAGACGCAGATCTTGGATTACAAATCACAACAAAATCGAGTCTTGCCTTCTTTAGTCGGTACGGCATACCATATATAATGGACTATCAAATGATATTAATATGTATGTTCTAGGCGGTTACGCGACTTCGTTTGTTGGCGAGTGGTTGAGAGAAGAACATCGCTTGTTGACCGAAGATATCAACAAACATTCAAATTTTGAACGATTGCCGCAATTACACGCCTCTGCCGCTGCTTTGAAGAGTGATGCTAGTTTCCAATGCGTCGCTGGGTAAGTTCTCATTTCCCTCTTATTATTTATATTATTTTTTTTTGAATCTGGTAATGAATTTGAATCAAAATTATTGGACCCAGAACAATTTTCTTACAATCATCTCGTTATAATGTTTTATTATGACACTTTTCGCCATGATTTTACAACACTGAAATTGTGTCTCGCACGTTTGAATGAAAATTTTCAAACAACGTTTATTCTTATGCACATGTATTTAGTATTGAGGAGTGTCGTCGTGCATGCGGAGGTCACGGTTATAGTCAATTCAGTGGTTTACCTGAACTTTTAAACCTCAATTTGCAAATGATTACCGCTGAAGGTGAGAACCTGATTCTAACACAACAAGTCACGAGATATTTGCTCAAAGTGTGGCAAGATGTTCAGTCCGGCAAGCCGTAAGTATACCACCATTTGCGAGTGCTTGCAATCACTTGCCAAATTTGGAAATTTATTTCGTTGACAGTGCCACGCACACCGTGAGCTACTTTAACGGCTGGAAGCAATTGTTGAAAGAGAACAGCAGCGCCACGTCCGTCGAAGACATGAAAGATTTGCGCGTGTTATTGCGTGCTATGGAACATCGCGCTGTTAAACTTGTCGTCGAGACCGCCAAGTCGATTCAAACTCAAGTACGTCAACCAAAAAAAATTTTATCAAATTTATTTCTAAACATCATTTTTAATGTGTAACATTTGTATTAGATGAGTAACGGTCTTAACCCCGCTCAAGCCTTTGCCGAGTCACTGTTATTGGTCACTGCTGCATCACGTGCCCACGCTACTGTGCTCACCGCACGCGCGTTCTTGGATCGTCTTGCTAAATTAGGTCAGACGCCCCTCACTGGGGTGTTGACGCGTGTCGCAGGTTTGTGGGGCTTGTACCGCCTAGTCAACGAGTTGGGCGACTTTACAGGCTCATCTCATTTCTCTTACGAACAAGTTAATTTCCGTAAGTCACTCGGATACCAAATAAGGAAATTTAACCGAACCATATTAATTATTTTTATCACACTCAGTTCGTGAGGCATACCGCGAGATGCTCGGTGAAGTTCGCAAAGAAGCAATCGGATTGGCCGACGCGTGGGATATTAGCGACCACACATTAAACTCGTGCTTGGGCCGATACGACGGCAATGTTTACGAGGCTTTGTATAGTCGAGCAAAGCTAGATCCGCTCAACCAGCAAGACACCGCAGAGTTCAAAGACCTTTTCGAGAATCATCTTAAGCCTATGATCCACGCTAAGCTTTAAACTCAGATGCTTGTACCAAGAGTTAAAAAAAAAAAAATATAAACATTCAATTATTTCATTGCCAAATTAAAAGTAATAACAAACAGCGAGTTGTAGATAATTAATCTTTTTCAATTAACGGAAAAAAGGCGAAATCACTTCCACCTAGCCCGATGGTCGCAAAATACTTTTTTAGTATTGTTTTTCAATTCCTACCACAATTAACAAGACTTTATAAAATATGTCCACCGCTGTATTGTGCTGCGATTTTCAACCAGATATTCTAAGCTTCTTGGAGCCTGCGGCGAAAGACGAAGTGATAGCAAAAGCCAAACTGACTCTCGAAGCCGCAAGAAGCAAAAAATTGCTGACTATTTTTATTCGAGTTGCTTTTAGACCTGGATACCCTGAAGTTAGTCCAAATAATCAGGTAAAATCATATAACAAACTGAAAAAATATCAATCGAAATTTCTACCTTGATCTAACGCTTAAATTAGATGTTTGCCGCTTTAAAGACTGGTAATCGCATTGTTGATGGCACACCTGGTGCTGACATTGTTGACGAACTCAAGCCTTTGTCTTCTGAGATTGTTCTTACAAAGACGCGAGTTGGCTCGTTCAGCACGACAAATCTCCGTACAATTTTGAATGCTCAAGGCGTCAACCATATCATAATCTTTGGGGTATCGACTAGTGGCGTAGTATTGTCGACTGTGCGTGATGCTGCTGACATGGATTATAAAATTACGGTCATAAGTGATGCCAGCGCAGACAGATCTGAAGAAGCTCACAAAGTCTTAAACGGTACCCAAAATGCTTTTACTTAATACCCATATTAATCAATAGCATTTGGTTATCGTAGGCGTTATATTTCCCCGTCAAGCCGCTGTTGTGACTACTGCTCAATGGATCGAGTCGTTATCTTCTACCCAATAATTGTATCGATTTATAATAAAAATATTTGTTATAGTTTGTTTTATTGCGGCCAATGCATAACTCTCCAAAAAAAAATTTGCATTATTCGCTAGCCAAGCAACAATCAACCACGAATATGGTTAGTACTTTACGATAGTGCACGTTGATCAAATGATATTAACGCCCAACAACTCAGGGCAACGACGTGTCTAAGAAATCGGTATTAGAAGCGCTAAAGGACAAACAAAATGAAGAGAAATTAAAGAGCGCTTTCGATCAATATGATACCGATAAGAACGGTCATCTGAGTCTTGAGGAGTTTGAAAAATTTGCAACTGATTTCCTGAAGATTTTAGTTTCGGTAAAATAATATTATTTTTTAAAATATAACCCGATAAATTATTTACATCATTGGCCCATAGGAATAAACTATTTTTAGTGGCTTTAAGTAAGAAATTCCTTTTTGATATTTTTTTTTTTTTCTAGCTCACAAAAGTTAACGCGAAAGCCTTTGCTCCTAAAGATACGAAAATTTATGCAAAGACATTATTCGATATGACCGATACGGATAAGAACGGAAGCGTAACTCTCGAAGAATTCAAACAAACAATGCAGATCAGTTCGGCTTGGGAGCTCTCAGAAAAAATATTTCAAACCGTTATAGGTGACTTATAAGGCATCTATTATTAGTACGGCCATGTATGTTAGTATCTTAAACTGTAATTTAAGAATATAATTAGTCGTGCAGCTACCGCATAAAGCGTTGAAACAACTTTTTTTTTTTTTTTTTTGTATTCGGATCTAGTGCCTCTCTAGACTAATTAATTCGGCTCTAATAATATTGTCATTTATCTTCTAATAAAATACAAAGAGGTAGCTCAGCGGATCCGCGAGACTCAATTTAACTGTCCTCATCGGACTCGTCACTCTTATTATTATTATTAATCTTTCCACCGAAAATCTTGGAAAAAAATGATTTTTTCTCTTTCTTATCCTCTGTTCGTTCATCTTCATAAGTCTTAATAATGTTCTTCATCTTGTCATTAGCTCGTTGCAGCTCCAATTCTAATTGCCGGACTTTCTCTTCTAACGCGGCGACTTCAACACTCTTCGTCTCACTATTGCTATTATCGTTTGCGATATTTTTTTTCGTGAAATGCTGCTCCATGCGCATAATCACGACATCGCGCATGTACTTCATGTCTTCTTCTTCGTATTTATGCACTAGTCCAATAGCTTTTCCAACTCACGTTAAAAAAATTACAGTATATTATGTGAAGCTTTGTAAATTCGTACCTGTATCGTTCAATTCTAAAATGATGTATTTTCCCGTCCGTTTATCGTGAACGAAATCTAAACCCAGAATGTCGAGACCACCAAATAATTTCGAGCACTAGAGTAAAATGGAAACATTAATCAATTAATCAAATAATATTATGGTTCACACTTCGTCAGCCCAAAGTTTGAATTCGTCGGTCAACTCGTGGTCTTCAATGATGGATTGATTGCCTACATTGCCTTTCCAATTAGCGCTCATGCGTTTAAACACTCGATAATGGGAACTAAATATCAGCGTTATTATAGTATAGTCGATAAACTAATATACAAATCGTACCCAATCTTCTGAACACGACCGTCCCAATCCCAGTCAATAAAAGGTTCAGCAGTCGAATAATCGCCGTGCAGTGCAATGATAGACCGCACGTCCATGAGTTCGTTTTGATTGTTAACCTTCATTTTGCCGTAGCCAGCGTGACAATGACCGACCTAAAAATTGACTTAGTATTCGCGTATGATTCTTAACGATGATCTCTCTCTCGAAAAAAAAAAAAAGAAGAAGATTAAGGAAGGGACCTTACCTTTACTACAATAGGATATTCAGGTGTGAATAACAATTCTCTAAATGAGGAATAATAATTTTGCTCTATTAGGGGGAACTTCTCTTTGCCCAATCGTTTTTGGATCGAAGATAATGCGCCGTAAACGAGCGGCCTTTCGAGGCACATATAAGCTATATTTTATGAATTAGTTATTACAAGTAGGTAAATTTCAATTTACCTGATAATGTTGAATTAACGCTGGGAATATTTGCGTGCATCAACGCATAAAGTCTATGATCTAAAGTTAGTATCATCCTTATCAAAAAAAAAAAAAAAACATGGCATTCTTTAAAAATTCTTACAAGTTTTTGCTGTTTTGACCGTGAATTGACCACGTAACGCTTCGAAGTAGCATAAAGTCGATCTGGTTACAAATTTTTATTTATTAGAAAAGGGATATCGCTTAACTAAATATTATTTTTAAATTCTAATTACTATTATGAACCACTCTAAAATTATTTTCTACATACTTTTACTGTTCTATCGTTAATTTGCGACGTACTCGGATGGGGTTTTGCTGCTTTCTTTATAGAAACATATACACCATCCTTAGAATATGATACCAAGCTGCAATCCGGCCATTCGCATTGTTCCACTACAATTTTTTCATCACCAACCGTAGCTCCCTCAAAGATCGAGTACCAATTTAAATTACTTTGACATTCGATAACTAAAATTGTCTTGACCATTATTGAGCCTGTAAAACAAACTTCGAATAAACTAAGAAAATGAGTAAGAACCGAAGGGGAACGTCGTTCACAAAAGTGTTTCGTTGAACCGAGATTAACCAATCAAATATCAGATAATTTTGGGTGTGACTCACAGAGATTTCAGGTGAAAAATCGACAAACCTGTCCTTTTGCTAGCGTGTACTACAACAAAGGCAGACCTGCTACGTAGGAATGTATATACCTCGGTTATAATATGTTCAAACTCTGCATCTTGTCCGCCATCGTGCTTCAAGTAGCGATCGGAGCCACTCCACTGATCTCGCACGGCAATATTACGGATATAGACAGCGATTGTGGGTTAGGATATTTTCGGTGCGGTGGAATTGGTATACAAGGGGTATGCTGCGAGAACACCCAACTTTGCTGTCAAGGCGCCGTATTTGCGAGCTGTTGTGCCGGAGATCAACAGTGCATGGGATTTAAAACACCACATCAATTGTGTTGCTTGAAAGGAAGCAGATTGTGCGGTAATATTTATTTTATTATTTAATTTGCAATTTTATTAATATTTTTATTTTTCTGAACGACATTGATTCAAATCGCTGATATTTCATCATGATCAGTAATTATTAATCCAAATATGAGCTCCTAACGAAAATAATAATTGCTTAG
>Ga0209960_1003667_pt1 | contig 12812 bp, 17 predicted proteins | sample ThiBiot_500_plan_2_FD_183947 | JGI IMG/M metagenome (GOLD analysis project Ga0209960, IMG submission 183947) | Wastewater bioreactor microbial communities from Cape Town, South Africa - Thiocy_expt_500_plan (SPAdes) | ecosystem: Engineered > Bioreactor > Thiocyanate-remediating >... | reverse complement strand
AAAAAAAAAAAAAAAAAAAAAAAAAAAAAAAAAAAAAAAAAAAAAAAAAAAAAGTGTATTTATCAATCTACAACTTAATCTGTTTTCATTTTCTTTTTTGCTCTATCTTGGAAAAATCTCTTTGTATCTTTTCTTTTTCTTTCTTTTGAGAGAGCATCTTCCTTTTCTTTCTTTTGTAAAAATTTGATTCTATCTTCTTTTTGTTTTGCTCTCTTTTTGTCAAGTTTTTGATTCTTAATTGTACTGATTTGTTGCATTAAGTGATACATCTAATTAAACAAAGAAAATATTAAAGTTTTGTTTTTGATGGTAAAGATAATTGATTGAAAAAAAAAAAAAGAAATTTACTTTCTTTTCTTCAGGTTCAAGTACAACAGCTCTTTTATCCATATATGTCTTCTTTTTCTTTGCATTTAATAATTTGGGCTATTTTTTATTATTTATTATTTATTTTGTTGAACTTTGCTCATATTGTTTATTTTTATTTAAATAGAATAGTAATAATAACCTTAGATTTGAATGGAAGAGCTTCTTGGAGTGATTTTGGAATATTTAATGGAGTGAATGATCTAACTTTTCTTTCTATGGGCTATAATTTTTTTTATTATTAAAGAAAAATTTAAAATCTTCAAAAAAAAAAAAAACTTTGTAAAGAGAGTCTTGTTTTGGAAGATTATGGATTTGTTGTTCTCTTTTAATCATTGCAACAGTTTTTAATCCTTGCCATTGATCTTTTTCTTTCAAAACTAATGATATAACAGGATTATAATATTTCTTTCCATGAATTGGGACCCAAGCTCGAAGAAAAACAATATCTAATCAATTTTATTGAAATTATTTTTATTTAAAAGAAAAAGTAAAAAAGTAAAAAAATAAATCAATAAATCAATAAAAAATGTACCACTCATTAAAACTTTATCTTCAAAAGTAGCTCTAAAGTTTCCATTATGTTGCTGAAAAAATTAATATTATTAATAATTTGGAAAAAAAAAAAAGCTATAATAATATTAAAAAAGTTATTACATGAATGGCTTTCTTAACTTGTCCTCGAATACCAGAGACAGTTTTGATACTTGCACCTTCAAATTTAGAGACTTCAAGAGCTGAATTAAACATATTCTTAATAAAAGCAGTATTCTTAAAAATTTTGTAAGGTTCTCCAGTTAATTTCAATTTTTTCACTATTTCAAAAGATTTATCTAATTCTAAAACAACTCCAGTTGCACTTATACGGAAATTTTTCTAATTCAAAAAAAAAAAAAAATGATTAACATTTAGAAGGAAAAAAAAATTTTTTTTTTTTTTTGAAAAAATCAAACAATTGAATTGGAAAGAGTTTGGAAAGCACAAAAACCAGTATTTGGTGGTGTAATTGGACCTATGAAAAGAAAAGAAGAAAAAAGTGTTTAGGAAATCTGTTCTTTTTGATCAAATTAAAAAAAAGAAGAAAAAAAAGAAGAAAAAAAAGAAAATACCATAAAATGTAGCAAAACAGTGCATATGTTCAGGAGTATATTTTAATAATCTATTTCTCTCTCCATCTTTCATTGAATAAATAGGGATTGATTGAAATCTTCTCCATCCAAGGGAAAAAATTAATGGATCATTGTTTTTTAAAATGGCCCTATGCCAACGATGTTTCTTGATTCTAACCTTTTATTTATTTATTAAATTTATTTAATTAATTAATTAATTTCAAGAGAAAAAAATCATTGTAAAGAAACTTTTTTTTTTAAAAAAAAAATACTTGAACAAATCCCATGTTATCTTCTCCAGCTAATAAAGCTCCAGCAACTATTGGATATTTAGGACTAAAATTGTGAATGAATTCATAAGGGACAGAGTTTAATACAATTCTAACATAGCTTCCAGGTTTAAATCCTTCTAATTCACCTCTCATTTGTTCACTTTCTCCTTCAAATTCGGTTCTATTTGCTTGGAATTGCCTTGTCATTTCTCCTTTTACTTCATCATAATATGAAACTGAATTCTCTTCATCTTCTCCTTCTCCAAATTTTGACAAAAATTTTCTTTTAATCTCCTCTCTTTTCTTTTGAAGTTTTGTTTTTTCATCATCATCTTTTTTATTTTCATTTTGTTCACCTTCTTCATCCTCATTCTCTTCATCTTCACCTTCTTCTTTCTCTTCTGGACGATGAACTTCTCCTGTTTCTAAATCCTCAAAATCTCCATCTACATCTGGATCAAGAGAAAAACAAAAAATCAGAAAAGAAAAAGAAAAAAAGGAAAATATATATATATAAAAAAAAACCTTCTTTAACTAAAGGAGCAGTTATAAATTTACTTCTAAGTAATTCTAAATTTTCTTCATCACTCCATTGTTCTAACTCATCAAAATCAATTGAAGGCTTGGTTTTATCAATTTCATCGAATTTTTTTAGAATTGATGTATTTTTTTTTACAGTAAACAATTCCTATTTCATTCATAAATAACAGTTTTGAAAAAAGAAAATAATAATAATGAAATGAAATGAAATAAAATAAACATCATCATTGTGATCATCTTCTCCATCTTCATCTTCATATTCATTATCACTTCCTTCTTCATTACTCATTTCACCATTTTCAACATGATCATTTTCCTTAAATATTTCTTCAATTGGTTGATTTCCATAAACTATATTGATTAAATTTGTCTTTTTTCCATATTTCAAATTTTTTTCTAACATTGCTTGCATATTAGCTCTCCATTTTAATCCTTCAGTTGCTTCTATTGATTTTAATAGATTTTTCGTTAGATTTTCTTTAAACACATACACACATAGGGAAAAAAAAAAAAAAAAAAAAAAAAAAAAAAAAAAAAAAACTAACAAAATTAATTCCTCCTTCTTCATCTTCATCTTCATCATAATCTTGTTCATCATCATCATTTTCATCATCAAAATCATCTCCATCTTCATCCTCACTATCACTATTTTCATCTTCATTACCAAAAATTGCTTTTCTTCTTACTCTTTGACCTTGACCATTTTCATTTTGAATTACAATTTTCTTTTCTCTAATTTCATTTGCTTTAATTGGAGCAGAATTTCTAAAGAGTTGAACTTCACTATTTTCTAATTTATCAGTAATTGTATGTTTTGTTTCTTGAAGGTTTAAGACTAGATGATCTCCTTCTGAATACTTATGATTTGGAACATCAACTCCTTTTTTCTTTTGAGCTTTTAGACCATCTTCATCTTCATCATCATCGTTTTCACTTTCACTTTGATCATTCTCATTTTTAACAACTCCTTTTGTTCCATAAATTCCAGGAACATTAATATAAACAGCATCTTTATCATATAATACATCTCCTACATCTGACATTGGAGCATACAATAATTTTTGTTTCATATTTAAAGTTTTAAGTTTTTTTTCTGGAAGAATACAAGGATCTTCTAAAATAGTTAAATTTTCCATGGTAAAATCTCCTAATCCAGTTACATGAACCTAAATTTGAATTAAATTTGTTTTTGAAATCCAATTATTTGAAATTTGGGAAAAAAAAAAAAAAAATTACTTTCATTCCTGGTTTCATATTAGTTCCTCTTACATAACCATAAAGTGAAACTTTTCTATCAATTTTTTCATCTTCATGAACAAGTTCTGGACGAGTTAAATCTTCTACTCTATCAACTACAACAAAAGGATGAGTATTTCTCCATACTAAAGGACGAAATTTCATAACAGATATAAATCTTGATAAATTATGAATTTCTTGTGTTGGGTATTTTCCATTAATAGTTCCAGAAAGATAAAATAATTTAGCTCCTTGATAAATTTCGGTCCAAAATCTTGAAGGATTTTTTATTGTTATTTATTTATTTTCAATTTGGGATTGAGTTTAATAAAATCAAATGAAATGAATTCAAAAAATATATATTTTAAACCTTTGCTTCATACGCTTCTTCCTTTTTCTTAATTTCTTATTATTTTTAAATACATCTAAATGTGTGAGAACTCCCATTACTTTTGGAAAACCATGAACTTGACAAATATTTAAGAATTCAAAAGTTTCCTAATTTTTTTTTTTTGAAAAAAAAAAAAAGATCAAAAATAAGGAAAGTCTTTTTTTAAAAATTAAAAAAAAAAATAAAAAAATTGAAGAACCATTTCAAAACCAAAACTGGCATCTATAACTAATAAAACAAGATCAGCAACTTTTGCACAATCAATCATAGAATTCAAATCACTTGGACATTCAAAAAAAGTGAGACGTCTAGTTTTTCCTGAAACAATAGTAATTGGTCCTTCAGTTTGAGAAAGACTTTGTTTTGTATATTTTTTTACTAATGATTTGATTAAAGTAGTTTTTCCGACCTATTATTTAAAGATAATCAATATTATTATAATTTGATTGATTAATTCATTAATTATGAGTTTTTTTAAAAAAACCTTTGGAGGTCCAACAACAGCAATAAAAATTGGAGGTGGGTCAATCGCAGAACGATCTATCATAGGAACATGGAATTTCTTTTGCTCCAAGTCAGCTTTTCTTTGGACTCTCTTTTTTTGATTAAGTCTTGAAGAAGCAATAAAAGCTTTTGGATTATTTCCTTTTTGTTTCTCAATTCCTTTTTTCTTTTCTTTTTTTTCCTTCTTCTTCTTGAATTTTGCCCCTGCTGAGGGCTTTTGATGTGATTTGTGTTCCTGTTTCTCCATTCTCACAAACCTTTCAACAATCAGAGAGGAAATAGCTATCGAATTTTTCATAGTTTAGTTAGTTTTTTCAAAATTTAGAATTTCAAATTTGAAATTTAGAATTGAAATTGAAATCACGAAAGTAAATATGAGAGTCAAATGGGCTAAAATGTTTCTAAAACCACGAGTTTGACATCAAACCCAATTCATTTTCGAAATTAATTTCAAAAAAAAAAAAAGGAAAATGAAACATCAAGAAGACAATCAAACAATAGTATAGAATACATTAGAATTAAAAAAAAATGTCTTTTGAATTCGAATTCATTCAAACACATTGAGAGTAGGTTTTATATTAAAGAGATATTGAATCACGAAGAGAGAACATTACCACGTGCGTTTGTAATTGGAGTTTTTTTTTTCTTTTTTTGATTCCGCCATGTTTTTTTTTCACTTTTTTCTCTCATTTTTCAAACAAAATCGACTTTTTACTCTATCTTTTTCAATAACAACAAAGAAAATGTATGAATACCAATTTAAAAATGATCTATTCAAACTCTTGTTCTTTCAATAAAATTTCAAAAATTATGAAGCTTTTTCTGATAATTTTTATAATTGTTTAGAATTCTTTAGGGTAGAAAAAAAAAAAAAAAAAAGAGGGAGTTCAACACACAAAAAGTGAAAATTTTTCAGAATCAAAAAGGGGATTAATTGATAAGTGTTTAGAATAAACTTGTGTTGTTTTTGAAAATAAAAAGTTCATTTTTTAACAATGCTCGCAAGATCCGCTGCCCTTCGCTCCACTTCTAATGGTAATTACATTATTATCATTCATCATCTCATCTACCATCTCTCTTTTATACGTATTCTACATTTACTTTCAATCAAGAAAGAAATTAATTAATGATGGATTAATTGAGATCTCGATAATTAATTCAAAATTGAAAGTGTTTTAATTTTTTTTTTTTTCTTGGGATTTTTTTTTTTTTTTTTTTTTTTTGTTTTTTTTTTTTTTTTTTTTTTTTGAAATTCTTTGATCTTTTATAATTAATTTATGATTTATTTAGTAATTTAACTATACCGATACTTAATGTTAAATGATGAAGAGATGAGGTTTAATGAAACTAGTTATTGAATATTCTTGAGTTTTATTTAATTTTAACACTTTTTAAAAGAAAGCCAAAATTTTTAAAGAAAAAAAAATTTTTTTTTCTTTTTTCTGAAGATCTCATCCTTTTTGTGTGTTAAACCAATTAATATTATATCAAACAATTAATTTTTTTTCTTTTAGTTAATTCCCAATTTTTATATACTTTTCTACACTAACTTTCTTAAATTTACTTCTTTGTTCTTGAAAGAATTCATTCAGTTCTTTGTTCTTTATTTCGTGGGAATTTTCGTTTTTTCTTTTCCTATTTCTTTTTCTTCTACTAACTAACTAATAATAAATAATAGTTTTAAAAGCATTCTACTCAACTGCTGGTTATGATGCAACCTATGTTAACCTTAACATTGGTCATAATACAAAAGTTATTTGCCAAGGTTTCACTGGAAAACAAGTCTCATTTCATTTCATTTTTTTTTTTAAAAAAAAACAAAAATGTTATCTAAAAAAATTACAAATTTAATTTCTGTTTTTTGTAATGGAAAAATGAGATTTAATTTAATTTAATTGAAAAAAAATAGGGAACTTTCCATTCACAACAAGCTATTGAATATGGAACTAAAATGGTAGGAGGAGTTTCCCCAAACAAAGCTGGAACAAAACATCTTGATCTCCCAGTCTTTGGAAGTCTCAAAGAGGTTTTTTTTTTTTTGTTAAATTAAATTATTAAATATAAAAACTTGGAGATAAATATAATCGAATTTCTTAATTAAATTGAACTCAAATTTAAAACCAAAATTAAAAATTAGGGAATCAAAGAAACTGGAGCCAATGCATCAGTTATCTATGTTCCACCTCCAGGAGCAGCTGCAGCAATTTTTGAAGCTATTGATGCTGAAATTCCATTGGTTGTTTGTATTACTGAGGGAATTCCACAACAAGACATGGTTCGTGTTAAACAAGCTTTATTGAGTCAAAACAAAACCAGATTAGTTGGACCAAATTGTCCTGGAGTTATTAGACCTGGAGCTTGTAAAATCGGAATTATGCCTGGACACATTCACACTGTTGGAAAAATTGGTAACTTTTTTTTTTTTTTTTTTTTTTTTAAAAAAAAAATGATTCATTAAAATTAATGAATTCTTTCTTCTTTTTTTTCACTTCATTCATTCATGAACGAACAAATAAAATAAAAATAAATAATAAATAAAATAAATTCAATAAACTTTATTAATAATAAAGGTATTGTTTCTCGTTCTGGAACTTTGACATACGAAGCAGTTGCTCAAACAACAGCTGTCAAACTTGGACAAACTCTTTGTGTTGGAATTGGAGGAGATCCATTTAATGGAACTAACTTTATTGATTGTCTTAAATTATTCCTTGAAGACCCACAAACTGAAGGAATTATTATGATTGGAGAAATTGGAGGATCTGCTGAAGAAGAAGCTGCTGCCTTTTTAAGAGAACATAACTTTACAAGATCAAAACCAAAACCAGTTGTTTCATTCATTGCAGGAAGAACTGCTCCTCCAGGACGTAGAATGGGTTCACTTTTTTTTCTTTTCTTTTTTCTTTTTTATTGTCATTTTTATTTTTATTAATTCAAAAAATTTTTTTGTTTCTTAAATTTAGGACATGCTGGAGCCATTATTTCAGGTGGAAAAGGAGATGCTAATAGCAAAATTAAAGCTTTACAAGATGCTGGAGTTTCAGTTTCTGATTCCCCTGCTAAATTGGGAACACTTATGTTACAAGTAATTTCTTTTCTTTTTTTTTTTTTCCTTATTCCCTTTCATTCTAAATATTTCAAAACTAATTATTTTCTTTAGGAAATGAAAAAAGCTGGACTTGCTTAATCAATGAAAAAAAAAAAAAAAAAGATTTTATAAATGTTTGTTAGACCTCATCTTTCTTTTCTTTCTTTTTTTTCTTTTTTTTCTTCATTTTGTTGGAATAAATGTCAAGAACAAAGAAATGAATGAAAGAAAACTTTAAAACTTTTTATAAAGAAGCGAACAATTAATCAAACTTTTGTGGTTGTGGTTTTCCGATCGGACAGATTTCACTTTCCGATTTTTTGAAACAAAACAAACAAACAGAAACTCTTTCAAATATTGGCGGTTGAAGTCTTTTAGAGATAGCATTAAGAAGTTATTAAAAAAAGAGCATTAGATACATCAATCGCAATTACTTTTGAAAGGAAGAATAGTTTCATAGTATAGAGTTAACATCATCAAAGTCAAAAAAATTCGAGTTTAATAAGTCAAAAGAAGCAAGTTTTAAAGAAACCAAGATTATCTTCATAAAAACAAAAGGATTTTGAAGTAATATTATTAGAAGGAAGAGTAGAAAGAGATGTTATCTCTACCTGATCCTGGTTCACAATTAGATGATGAAGAAAGAAAACGAACTCAGATAGCATTTATCTTCTTCTCTTCAATCTCTTTCCTTTGCTCCCTCTTTGTAGTTATCACTTATTCGATATTCCCAGAGAAAAGGAAGAGTAATATAGGAGTTTATGTCTTGTTTCAAGCTATTTTTGCATGTGTGATGAGCTTCTTTTTCATTCTTACAAATGCTTATGGAGATCAGTTAGAGTTTGATGAATTTGCTTGTCGTTTCCAATATTGGGGAATCACTTTTGCAGGGAATTGTATTATTTATTCATGGATGTGTATTACAGTGAATATTTATTATTTGGTTACAGGATATACACAAGTTCAACTTCATTGGCTTGTAAGTTATATCTGATTTTATTTTTCATTCATTCATTCTTTGTTCTTTTCTTTTTATGAATCAAACCTTGGATTAAAATTCATATGAATAGATATTTACTCCATTGATCTTAATTGTATCATTAGCTTGTTCAACTCTATCTGCAGTTCTTGGACCAGTTACTTATCATACTTGGTGTCTCATTACTGCTAATCATACTGGTTGGTATCTCTTTTCATTACAAGGAGGTTTAACTATTTGTTCCATTATTGGTTCAGTTTTATGGTTTCTATCTTTAAGGAAAATGAGAAGCTCACTTAGGAGAGAAAAAGAGAGTTTATTAAGAAGTGAATCAATTAATGATGTTCGTTTTCTTCTTCTTTTTTTTTAAAAAAATTTGATATAATTTTTGAATTAATTATTTTTATTTTATTTTTTCCTTTTAATAAAAAAGCCTAATAATTATGAACTCAAGAAAGGACTTTTAATGCGTCAAATGATTTACATTGGAGGATTTTTATTGATGAATATTGTTGAGATTGTAAAAGGAATTAGAATAGTATTTAATGGTTCAATTTTTTTTTCAATTCTTCAACAAATAATCAAAGAAAGAATAAATTAATAAATTAAAATAAAATACTAAATAAAATAATAGGAATAACTCTTTACATTTGGGTAACTCAAGGAATTGCTCTTTTTCTAATTGGAATCTATATCTTTATCGTTTTTGGCTTAACCAAAAGAAATATTCTCTTATGGAAATCAATTTGTTTTCGTATCCCAGTCCCAGAAATCTAAATCACTTTAAATTATTGGGGAAAAAAAAATCTTGTAACACTAATTCATTAAATGAAGCATCAATTATGAAAAAACAATTCTACAATTTCAATCCAGGTCTATCTATTTCTCTCTTGTTTTCTAGTTTGATCTTCTAAGTTTTCAGGAATTGCAATCATTGATATTTGAAATAAAAAATTTTGTGGAAAAATCTGATAATGGATTGATTCCTTGTTTTAAAAATCATAAAGTTCTTCTTCATCAACATGTAATACAAATCCAATATAAAGTACTATAAAGATCTTTATAGTATAGTATACTCTGATTCATGTGAGATCCAAAGTTCAGTAATTGTTGTAAAATTAATTGTGGATGAAGTAATTGATGCTAATCCTGATGGAGTGCCAACCATTTGATGTCTGCTTTGTTGATTCTGTCTTCTTTGGAGCTCTTCATTTTGTAAATATTATTTGGTGTTCATTTAGAATCTCAAAGCTACTACGAAGAGAGGATAATGGCAATTCGAATAATGAAGGAACGAATAGTCGAAGTGTGTTAACATTTAGAGTTAATTATAATGAGGAATCGAAAGAAGAAGTAGATGAAGAGGAAGAAGAAGAGAGGAAGAGAACATTGAAAGATAAACGATTTAAAGCTTGGTTTATTATCTCAATTATTGCTTCAATAGTGATTAGTTCGTTACAACTTGGTGCTTTTATTCTTTCGGTTTTATGGACAATCAATGAAAGTTTGATTTCATTCTAATTAATTCTTTCTCTTTCTCTTTCCCCTTCTTAATTTTAATGCATTAATATTTAATTAACTAAAAAGAAAAGGATATCCATCCTTTAGAAGTAGTAGCTCGTGCTTGGAGCTTGTTCTCTTGGATTCTCTCAATTGTAAATTTGATTTATGAAGAAAAGAAGAAATACTTTGATTTCTCTCCAATTCCTTATTTTTGGATTATTGGTTTTGGATGTAGTTTAGCAAAATTGTTTTTAAATGTTCTTCCAAGTGAGGAAAATATTTTAAAGATAGTTTATTATGTTGAAATAGGATTTTATTCCATTCTTTTCCTTTGTGCATTTATTGAACTGATTCGAATAATTCCCTTCTCAGAGTTGGGAGTATCTCCAAGTACCATTGATTATAGATATCAATATACCCCAGTTAGAAATCAAAAAGGTGGTGAAGGAAATGAGCTTGAAGGAGATGAAAGTGATGATGATGATGATATATTACTAGATGATGAAGAGGTTGAAGGAAGAGAAAAGAATGATGAAACAAAAAGTAATGAAGGAGATGAACCTCCAAAAAAGAAAAGAAAATCAACTTGGCAAAATATAAAAAGACTTTCAAAGCTTGCTAAACATGAGGTTTTTTCTACTTTTTATTATTTTCATTTCATTTCAAGTCAAATAAATATTTATTTCATTTTTTACATAAAATGAAAATAGTACTTTATCTTTTTTGTTGGATTCTTGATGTCAATTATTGCAGGAATTACATCTCAAATGGCAAATAAAATGTATGCTCCAATTATTGATGCTGCATCTCCTGAAGGTGGTGGAAAACCAGAAGTCATCTCCCTTTCTCTTAAACTTTTAGGTGTTTATATTGGATTAAGTCTTTCAATAGGATTTGCAAGGTATTTATTCGTTGTTGGTGGAGAACGTTATTCTGCAAGGTTTTCATTTTTTTTCTTTTCTTTTTCTTCTTCTTCTTCTACTTATTTTTTTTTTTACATTTTTAATCAATAGATTAAGAGTTATGGTTTTATCATCAATCACTCGTCAAGAAATGAACTTTTTTGATAAAAATAAAAGTGGGAGTTTAGCAAATCGACTTTCATCAGATATTATTGTTTTAAATGAATCTTTAACCAAATCTGTAATTTTTTTTTCCTTCTTCTAATTTTTATGATTTATTAAAACTCCTTTTCTCTCTTTCAGGCACTAGCAATTTCAAATAGTATTACTTCAATTATTATTGGATTTGTTCTGATGTTCTCAAGTTTGTGGCAACTTACACTTTATGATGAGTGTTTTACCAGTTATTCTATTTATTTTTGCAATGCAAGTAATTAATTTATCAGCTTTTTTTTTTCTTCTTTTCACTTTTCAACTTTAATGTGATGACTGCAATTGAATTTTACTTTTAGGCTATCATAATTGAAAAACTTCAAGTAGCAACATTAAGTGCTGCAGCCAAAGCTGGTGATGTAGTTACTGAAATATTTACATTATTTCGAGTCGTGGTAAGAATCATTTCAAATAAATCAAATGGAGCATATAATTTATAAATATGAAACAAAAAAAAAGAGAGCATTTGATAGGGAAAAAAAGGAATGTGAAAGATATCAATCAGCAGTAAGAGCCTTATTTAAAATTTCAAAAAAAAAAGGATTAGTTGAAGGAGTTTTTGAATCCATATTATATTTTTTGTATTATTCTCCTCTTGTTTTAGCAGTTCTATTTGGTTGTTTCTTTATTATTGATGGCAAATTTACAATTGGAGAACTTTTTACTTTCTTCTTAATTTCATTGGAACAAATTTGGTCCTCAATTTTACTTACACAAGTAATTTCTGAAGTTGGAAAGATCTCTGGAAGTTCTTCAAAAATTTTATATCTATTGAATAGAAGACCTAAAATTGATAATGAATTTGGAGAAGTAAAAAAATTTTTTCATTTTTTTTAAAAAAAAATAATCAATGAATTGATTTCAATCAATTTTTTGTTATCATTCTAGCGTCCCAAGGAAATCAAAGGAGATATTGAATTTCGAGACATTTCATTTTGTTATCCTTCTAGACCAGAAAAGATGGTGTTGCAAAATTTTAGTCTTACAATTAAATCAGGAGAGAAAGTGGCAATTGTAGGACCTTCAGGATCAGGAAAAGTGAGATTCTTTTTTAAATTCTTTTTTCCTTCTTTTTTTTTGATCTCCAAATAAATGTAGAGTACAATTGTTAATTTATTGGAAAGATTTTATGATTGTTCAAGTGGTGAAATATTTTTGGATGGAAAACCTTTGAACTCACTGTCACCTTCTTGGGTTCGAAAATCAATTGGAATTGTTTCTCAAGTATTTTTTTTCTAAAAAATAATATGAAAACATCAATTAATTGGAAAAAAAAAAAAAAAGGATCCAGCCTTATTTGCACTTTCTATTACAGAGAACATTATCTATGGAGTCTCAATTAATGACCTTATTGATCAAAATTTAATTTCTGAATCACCTATTCAAGCAGAATCAACAATTGAATCAGCTATTCAATCTGCAGCTATTACTGCAAATGCTCATTCCTTTATTGAATCATTACCAAAAAAATATCAAACTCAAGTTGGTGAAAGAGGTCATGCACTTTCAGGTGGTCAAAAGCAAAGGTATTATTGAGAATAAAAAAAGAAAAGAAAAGAAATTTAAATAAATAAATAAATAAAATAAAATAAATAGAATCGCAATCGCTAGAGCAGTCTTAAAAAATCCAAAAATTTTGCTCCTTGATGAAGCCACGAGTGCTTTAGGTTTGTTTTTTTTTTTTTTTTTTTTTCATTCTTTCTTTTTTT
>Ga0209960_1003661_pt1 | contig 12823 bp, 7 predicted proteins | sample ThiBiot_500_plan_2_FD_183947 | JGI IMG/M metagenome (GOLD analysis project Ga0209960, IMG submission 183947) | Wastewater bioreactor microbial communities from Cape Town, South Africa - Thiocy_expt_500_plan (SPAdes) | ecosystem: Engineered > Bioreactor > Thiocyanate-remediating >... | reverse complement strand
CATCGTCTCTCGTCCCTTCAATCTTGGCTCTCTATCACAACTCTTCGTTCAATGGCGCTCATTTTGGCATTCAACGTACGTTTTATAAACTACGTGATCGTTATTATTGGCCAAATATGTTTCGTGATATCGAACGACATATCATGTCATGTATTATGTGTCGCAAAAATAAACCATCTCGTCGAAAACCCGACGGACATTTACATTCGATTATTCCCCCTTCGGTTGTTTGGACACGACTCGCAATGGATTATATTGGACCTGTTCCCACTTCGACCGATGGCAATAAATACATCCTCGTGCTGACTGATCTGTTTTCTAAATATGTTGTTAGTAAAGCCGTACCCGACAATACTGCTATGACCGCTGCCAACTTCCTTCTTAATGATGTTTTTCTCATATATGGTGTACCCACAGAAATCATCACGGACAACGGGTCTCATTTCTGTTCCTCTCTCTATGAAACATTATTGAAACTCACTCGTTGTTGCCATGTCAAAACAACCCCTTACAATCCACAAGCTAATGGCCAATGCGAACGCCACAATGCGACCTTAGTTCCGAATCTCATGGCACTTTCAAATGACTCTCGTTCGGATTGGGATAAAAAATTAACAGCTACCACGTTCAATTACAATGCCACTCGACATGCGTCTACTGGTTATTCACCATTCGAATTAATGTTCGCTCGTTCTCCTCGATTTCTGGCTGACATATCTTCTTCGTCATCTTCCCTTATTTATCCCACTGCTCCTCAATATCGCCAACTGATCTCTACTTTTATTGATCGACTTCACCGTGCCACCCGTCACCGTCTTCTCCAACAACAGGACACAACAGCAACTCGATTTAACAAGCATCGATTAAATCCTCAATATGCCATTCATCAACGTGTTCTCATTCGTAATCGAAATCCCCACATGAATAAATTCTCACCGAAGTTCATCGGTCCCTTTGTCATCCTTCAACGTACACATGCCAAGACTTACGTTGTTCAACATCCCACTACACATCAGCAACTTCGAGTGCCTGTTCATGATCTTCGTTCAATTGATTAACTTTTGACTATCATATTTTCTGTTTGCTTGGTTTTTTTTTTCCTTCTTTTTTTTCTTTTTCTTTTCTTTTTTTTCGTATTCGGTTTTTTTGTTACATGTGCCACTTTCAGTTTTTTTCACTTCTGTCTTCTTATTTAGTTGTTTCCTCCTTGATTATCACGGGTCTTTGTGAACTGATGTTCCTGTTCACTTCTCAAAAGGGGGAGGTGTTAGATAGTGGCATCTTCATACCACTATCTCTACCTCCTCTCTCTATCCTCTATATATGATTGGATACGGGAACTCATCAGAGAAAAGGAGAGAAGCGAAGAAAAGAAAAGGGTTCACTTTTTCTCTGCTTTAGATATCTCTAACAACAGTAAACGTAGTATGGACAGCACGACTTTCTTCTCATTCCCACAGAATCAGCTGAATTCTTGACGATGTATTTTAGAATCACATGAATAAACCCTGTTGTAATGACGTAAAATCAATATTCTGCATCAAATGGATTTATTTGATTTGAATAAACGCACTTTTTTATTCATAAAATCTAACTTAGAAAATCTGAACCCAAACACAAAACTCTTGTTTGTACTAAAATTTGTTCAATACATTTTAATGGAAACTCATTGGTTTTCAAAAATACACTCTTTTAGATTTTTGAAATTCGAATGGTAGACTCGAGTTCTCCATAGTCCTTTCCATTTGGTCAAACTTTATGAGATATCGTCAGATGTCAAAAATATCCATCTCTCGGTCATAAAAATTAGATTTCTATTGTTCGAAATCTAACCGTAGAAGATCGCTTATACGGCCTTCCCTATCGATGCATTTGATTCTTTTAAAGTCGTAAAAGGCTATTAGTGAGTATTCTTAACAATCTGCTTGATGACACTTTTATATGGGTAGTTAGGATGTACAAATTTATGGCGGTGGTTAGGATGCACAGATTTACGATGATGGTGCGCTCAGACGGCCTTCGCTATGGATTCTTTCTGTATTAGAAATTCTATACTCCATCCTTAACCAAGAAGTCACAAGTCCAACAATAGTCTGTTTTTCAATGACCAACATTTATGACATACCAAAATCGATGTTCTTTTAACTCTTGACTCCGAATTTGTACTCAGATGCGGACTCACCGACCTCGATTACCCAAAGTCCAACTAAGATCCGACCATCAACAGTTACAAACTTCGACTTACCAAAATCGATGTTCTTTTGACCTTAGAACCCGGATTCGGACTCCCCGACCTTGATTGCCTAAGGTCCGACTAAGTTTCGACCATCAATAGTCACGAATTCTGAGTTACTAAAATCGATGTTCTTTTGACCCCAATGCAAACACACGGCCGGACAGACAAGCTATTTTTCTTCATATGACCCTCCTTACAGTCGAGGGAATTGCAGTCATTGCAGCCGTACCAATCAGTAAAGTCCATTATGCCCATTATGGTCCATTATGTCCAATGAAGTCTATTAAGTCAAGTCTTGAAACCAATTTCCTTCTGAGAAGCCAACTCCGTTTTCCTTCTGGGAAACCAACTCCTCTTTCCAAAAGGGATTTTCTTTCCGGAAATTGATTTAGAGTAAAAACTGATTTAATTTCCCGGTAAGCGCTAGAACGCATCATATGGTTTTCATCTTTTGGTTTCGCAAAACATAATGGAGCTGGATCTTTTAGAAGCTGACTATACTGAATGTGAAGACGTTTGAGAAAAATCATCGGCTAAAGTTACAGAATAGTCTGAAAACAAAAATAAAAAATGCCAAACATAGAATGTTATCAATCTCATACGGAAAAAACCAACATTCGACATTACGATTTAAGATTAAATTTGAGTTGACTCAATGTTAATGCATTATTTCTATCAAAATCGAAGCAAAGAATAAGAAGAACAAAAATACTTGGAAAAAACCCAGCATACATATACGTAAATGTTGCCTATTCGTTCTTTTCCATTCCTACCAACATCAACTTTTCTCAGAAGATTGATGTAGAATAATAAACTTATTCTACAATAAATATATTAGAGACATAGACCTTATGAGTCATTGCACGTAAGTCACTCTGTCTCATTCGGCTAATAAATCCTTCAATTTTGTTTTTCAGTTCGTCGTCCGATCGAATCTGGTCCGATCCGATGATAGGATTGGACGACCTGAGCGATATATAATTAAAGAGTAATTTATTTTCGAAGAGACACGCACAGTCTAGGGTTACAAACATAAAATGAACTTCACAGCAGTAAAACACTGTAAAAGTGACTCTAAGTTCTATGGATTTAGCTTGTCTTTTGCTTGCACGATATTCTTTGTATATTGTTCAATACGAGTTTCATTAGGAGATTGTGCAGATTTTTCAATATTTAGTGCACATTCAAACATGGAAAGTGCTTTTGCGTATTCGTTCATGTTTTTGTATACTAAACCCATATTATTGTACGTAATCCCTAGATAAGGATGATTGGGAGCTAATGTATTCTGATCAATTTCCAATGCTTTTTGATAGTATGAGAGTGCTTTTGAATACTCTTCTATACTATTGTACACTGAACCCAAACTGTTGTATATACTACTAAAACTAGCATGACCTGGTTGTAATGATCTGTTATAAATAGCAAGTGCTTTTTGAAAGCACGAAAGTGCACTCTCATATTCTTGCATATCAAGATATACTAAACCGATGTTATTGTGATCGATACCTAACGATGGATCATTCTCTGGTAAACATTCCAGATCAATAGCAAGTGCTTTGTCATAATACGAAAGTACCTTCGAGTATTCACACATATTGTAGTATATTGAGCCAATATTATTGTAACAAGTAGCTAATCGTGGCGCGTTTCGTGGTAATATCCTTTCATAAATATCAATAGCTTTCAAGAAAAATGCAGCTGCTGTAGAATAATCGCCTTTTTTATCATATACAGCACCAATATTATTGTAATACATAGCAAAATGAGAGCCATCTGAAGGAGGATCTCTTTGTTTGATTTCAAGTGATTTTTCGTAAAATGATAATGAATCATCATATTCACCTAAATCTTCTTTTATGTATCCAAGCTGATGATAAAAATGTGCTTGTTCGACATCATTCGTTGTTCGTTCAAGCAATGTGTTATATGTTTCTTGAGCAGCATAAAAATCTCCCAGTTTTATTAGTAATTTACCGATTCTATCCCAGCCAGAAAGTCCTAGAGTTTCCTCTCTCAAAAGATCGGTCAAATCATGAAGTTGTTGATCTTCATCATTCGTCGAAGTTAAATTCACTTGATACATGTTTTTACCAGTTTTTTCTATTGATTTGATACGGAAAACAGAGTGCATGGAAAAGAGAATTTCTGATTCTTTCTTGTAATAAGAAATATTTGTAATGTCAGCAAATACGGTAGATGAATTTGATGGATCAATATCAATGATAAATAGAATACCCACACGACCCGGCAGGTTTTCTCCACCATACGCAAATTGAAGAGCTATATCTTTCATCCTAGTAGTGGATAAGAAGTTATTAAAAGATATCAATCCACCTACAGATTTCATTAACATATCAAAGTCTTTTATTATTAAAGCTTGACCACGATAAACAATAAACGAATATGAATACTCCTTTTTGGTAAACTGTTCATTGTATAATTGAACAATTTGTGAGTGAAGATCGTGTAGAAAGAAACCCATTTTAATGATCGTTTTTACATCCAGCGTCCGTAATGCTAAATTGAGCATCTTATATAGAAAAGTTTCATGTGTATACCACGAAATGGGAGTTTTCAAATAATACGCCTTTTCAAATTCATCGATAAATGCCAATTCTTTTTCGTCTTCAAGATACTTTTCTCGACATAATGCCACTAAGTTTTGCATGGATATTTCATTATACTCAAGTCCCAAGAGAATTTCTTTGAGAACTGTTGTGAACATAAATGATGGATCAAGTTCGTCGAGATTTTTACTTTGAACGTCGTCGCCAACTGCGAGAAAGCCTAAAAACAGTTCATTTTCCTCACTCAATGCAAGAGGACGAATTGCAAGCAAATTTGGTTCCATCTGTTGGTTTTGTTTAATTATGTCGCATATTGAATAAATATCAGTAAGTACACCCTTGATTTTTGACCACTTTTTCGTCCATCTTTCATGTCTTCTTGCATTAGCACAATGTGCATATATTGAGTCGACGTGTGCCATGTCATGAACAATATCCATCACGCGTTCTCCGATGAAACCATTCAAAATTAAAATTACCTTTTCGTTTGTCATTTGCGTTAATGATTCAATGCATTCATCAACATCCGTAAATATCTTGTAAGTAATTCCAAGTTTTTTTACCTGCGCCAGTAAATCATGATAATCAGCATCTGTTTTGTCAATGGTCGAATCAAGCCATATCAGAATAAATTTCTGCGTTCTCCACTTTGGATTTAACAGAGTATTAGCTTCCAATACAGGTTCCGACACAGCTATCGATCCATCTCTTTCAGTAATTAGGGGTCTGTTAGGATGGCACGCCGATCTTATTTCTTTATTACCCATATTTAATATACGCCTATGTACGTACAATAAACCGTATTTTGCTACCTAAAAATAGTCAATGACTGATGGACCGTATTCCCGGAGAATTTATATAGATTTATTTATTTCATATTCGCAGAATTATTATAGTTTTTTACACTTATATCGATGTTGGAAATTTAATTCGGTGCAGTTCGCTTGAAAAATGTTTATATAAGAAGCAATATGTAAGATGCCGAAAGGAAAGAAACAACCAGTTAAATTTCGATTCGTTTCTCTCTTGTTACTTTAACGTGCATATATTCATGCCACTCAGTAGGTGCAAAAAAGAAAAACTCCATTTTCTCGGAATAATTCTTGTTGTATTTGATTATATGACAGACGAACGTAGTATGCTTGCTTACGGAATAAAAAAGCATCGATAAAAACAGTAGCTATACTTCTTTCTGAACATCCTTCTATCCTGAGTACCCACCAGTCTGATCGAATGATTTCTACTGTGAATAAACTAGTAGTGTTCAAAGCTCGCACATTTACTATCCTTGAGGAGTCCATAAAATCCTGAAGGCGAGGGCAAAGCTGTTCTAGAAAATAATTAGCATGGGTTACTGAGAGATTATAAGGGAATTGAGTTGATGTCAATCAAAACTCATTATGCCGATAAGTGATTTTTCAAACATCGTAAAATCTCTCAAGATAATTAAATAGAATGAACTCTAATGATTCTATAGATTCAGTGAATGCGTAAGATTATAAATGCTCTCTCTCTTCGTCGGTTTCCTAATATTGTTTTAATTTTGTGGATTTTTCACAGATGCTGAATTCGTAGACTTCGGACAGACCTCAACATCGCAATATTATATCCGCTTGGATGTGTGTTCTAGATTGAGTATTATCTTACAAAGGACGAGGTACGTTTTACTGTAAAATTGACCCTCAAAAACAAGTAGCGCTCATCCTACGGATTCGCAGGCTCTTTTCTGAAAGAAGATTTACTATCACTTCGAGTAGAATCTACTTCGATTTGGACTTCGATATACAGTTCATGCGCATAGAGTCTAATTTTAGTGTGCTTTTTAAAAGCTGTCGCGTTGCACCATAGTCCTTCTTGGAGACCATTGGTAAGTATTTTCACGAAAATACACTCTGTACAGTTGACACTAAACTTCCTCCCCTAAACAATAGAAACTAAAATACAACTTAGTTTATAATTAAGGCAGGAAGATGTAGAACAAAAGCGTTGGAAATAGGACTTGAAAGGAAACTCGATAGTGTAAAAAAAGACGATAATAATAATACAGTAACAACTTATAACGCATACAATATTCAAATATCATACAAAACACAAAAATGAATGACTATTTCTATCGAATAAAGTGGAAACCAAAATAATACAATTTTTCCAGTTTATCTATACAAACTAACTTCTATAGATAGCATCGATTGCATAAAAGTATCTCATTAATTTTAGCCAAGCATGTATTTTTGACAAATTATTTTGCGATACAATCTCGGATAAACTTGAGAAAAGCTCTTCTCATATCAAACACTTACCTTGAAAAATAGACGGTGAAAACGTTCAACGTTTTTTCCAACTTCTACCGATAAGAAATGAGAATAAGATGAAGAAATAAATTCAGCAAGAAATAAATATCCACAATTAGTTCTTTCCGTCGTTTTTTTTGCTTTTCCGTCAAAAAGAGAAAAAATGGGTTAAAATATTTTTCATGGAAAAGTACACAGGCATATAGAAATAATATAAACATACGTGTATACAAAGTTGTAGATCTCAATGAGTTACACCTATCGTGAAAGTTTCGTTCCGGTTCTATATTTTATAGTGGAGAGATAGAATTTTTAATGCTATCGAAATCCTGTATTTCTATCACTCTTTGCCTCATCAGGATTAGCTTTTGAAAGTGGTAGTTACAGGCAGACATAATGGTAAAAGTTGTGGAAAATGTCAGATTCTACTTATTCTGACTTCTACACAACTTTTTGGAAAAAAATCCCGTTTTTTTAATTGAGTCAATTTTACAGTAAAACATATTCCGTCCTTTTCAGAATGGCTATGGCGACAGGATCTCGAAATGAAATACGTATGATCTTACTTGGAAAAACTGCATCAGGTATAAAGATATTGAACTGAGATACTCTTATTTGCATCATGATCAATTCTTCATTGAAGGTAAAAGTTCATTTGGAAATACAATCGTAGGAAGTAAACAATTCAAATCTAGTACAAATCCAAACGGAACAACTGCTGAATGCAAATGTGCCTCTCGAAATTTTGATGACAAAAGGCTATTTGTTGTTGATACACCAGGATTTATGGATCCTCGTATTCACGAAACTGACATACAAAATGAAATAGCTAAAGCTTATCAGGTTACAGCGTTACCTGGACCGCATGCACTATTATTTACCATTGCACCAAAAACAATTACTCCAGAGGAAAATGAGGCATTAACTTATCTTAACAAAATATTCGATGGAAATGCTATTAATAATACGATTATTATTTTCACTCATGCCGATGCATTTGATCCTTCAGAAGAAGAAACAATAGAAACTTACTTACAGGCTTTGTCAAATAAATCTCCATTAAAAATCTTACTTGATCAATGTCATGGACGCTACCTGTCAGTGAATAACAGAGGAACGGAGACAGAAAAAAACAAAGTAATAGCAAAGCTGATAGAAACGATTGGGATAATGGTTGCCAAAAATAATGGTCAAATTTATAGAACTACAAAGTTTGATGAAGTGGCTGCAGTAATTCGTGAAGAGGGGGGTAAAGGAAATTATAATCCAATTAATCCTGATGGGTCAATTGTTTTACATCCAAAGATCGAGAAAATTATTGTCGAGAGTTTTCTACGTCGAATGGTTGGCAGAAAAATTATGCAATAATATAATTCGACAGTCCTCATCCTCGCTCTTCCCGGTCGGACAAAAAAAGTCAAAAACGCGTTTACACGCTATAAAAATCTTCGGCGTTTCTGGATGCCACTTGCGGTTCCCGAGTGATACCTAAAAACGCTATAAATAAAAGGCCGTGAAAACGACAAAAATTCACATCGAAATAAATTTTTCGCAGAAACATCGTCCTTCTCTTTTGCACGGGAAAACTCAATCAAACAATATGTGTAAACTCTAATAACATTGTAAACGTTAAATTCTGATAAAAAAAACAAACGAAACCACTACCAAAACAGAATACACAGATACACTGCAATAATTTGCAGTATTAAATAGCGTTCAAAGATTGAAAGGCTTCACGCGTGCAAAAAATCTAGCGTTACATGAATAATTACTATACAGGCATTCGAAACACTATCTATTATACCGAAAACCCACTAAAATATGATAAATTCACACGTCTCAAATTATTTGTCGATTAAATCAGATACTTTGGAACTGCGACTTATACATTCAAACGATTAAAAAATATCCTCACAAAGCAGCTATTTTTTCTCTCCAATTAAACGCAACCAATCATACAACATAATCCTAACATAAACATAATCATTAACTTTGTCAACATTATTTCCGCGCGGACCTTTCAAGAATATTTCAATATCATACTACACAAATGAACTACGTGAGAAACACAATAACAATCAAATTGCACAAAGCCGCATAAAATATTATACCGAAATCACCCTGACATAGCGCGCAGTCAATTTCTATTCCAATAACACAGCTTCCAGAACATAAAAAACAGTACACCAACTTGAAATCCCATCAAAATTACTGGAAATGTTACGATACATCGAGCCTAAACAAATCTAAATAGAAGAAGAAGAAGAATTGAAACTTACATCAAATGATGAACTCAGACGAAACGGAGAGAAGGTTCGTACCACTTAGATAAAGATGCTATAACTGTTCTTCTCGGAATTGGTAATATGATGCGAATTGGAAGTCGGGTGTTGGAAGATTCATTGTACAGTTTTAAAATGTCCGGTTGATATGTCAGTGCTGATGTCGTTAGCGTACAGTGCTTGGAATATTAATGGGGAAATTTTAATAGGTCGGGACGTGAACCTGTGGACGAATTTTAAAATTCATTTGTTTGAATCGTCGTGTTGTGTGCACTTGTTGCTTCTTTGCCGGCTTTTAATAGTCTTCGCGAGGGTCCGTCGATGTTGCGTTTGATGTTTTCTAGGTTCAGTAGCGTTGAAACATTTAATAGTCCGAATGCCAATAGATTATAAGATGTATGTTTGTGTGATTATCGGACGGAATCAAGGACGAGAAGGTGGTATATAAGAGCGCGAAAAATCTGTTCGTCGTACAGTTTATCGAAGCGATCGAGTGAGCGCTGTGAGATGTTTTCATCTTTTTTTCGTTTTCTTTTTTATAGACTGCTTTTGGTTTTTTCTTTGAAGATAACTGATATCCGAACTAAAGTGGCGAACTACTGCTGAATCTATTGATACTTGAAGTAGTTCTCGTAGCTTTATAATTATGCGGAAATCGGTGGCGTCTGTGTCTCAGAATGACCGCATTGGTCATTCATCTCAACGAAAACGGTTACGATCAACAAGTCCAATGCGAGAGGAAGAGAATTCTGTTACCAATTTTAGCCAAAAGAAGGTGAAAAAAACGGCAAATCAATATTTGCGAGAAAAAAACTCTGAATTGATTGGGAATGGCGATGAAGGTGCTGGTGCATTATTATCATTACCATCCGGATCGAGTATATCCGTTTCATCGTCTTCGAATAGAGCGTCTTCCAGAGATGGTAAGACAAGTACAGGTGAAAAATCTACGACAAGAACAGAAAGCAACGGGAAAGAAAACATTTGTCAGCGTGCATTTAATGATTCTAATAATAAGAAAAGGTAAATGATATATTTATAATTAAAATGAACGAAGTTTCTAAGTCAACTATTTAGTTCCAAGGAAAGATCTTCAAGCGAAACAACTCAAAAGTCGGTTTAACCGTCTTCGTTTTGTTTTTCTACACTGTGTGCTTAGAAATCATCGTGTGAATACCGAATCAAATAAAAACCTTGTTCAACCAATTGGTGCACATCCAAAGTAAGTCTTTAATACTCTTGTCTCGTTTGATTTTTGTGCTGTTGTAGAACCGTACCACCGTCAGCAAACAGTCAAGGACGTTTAGCAGATAAAAATCGAAAGTAATTTCTTTCATGGTATTAGCTATGTGTTGTACAATTTGAGTTAGGTTGTCAACACAAATTAGTGATTTCAGTACAGCATCATCATCCGATTTTGCGTCACCTGCATCAACATCAGCTCATCGTGCTTTAGATAAACGTAGCACTCCGATCGATCCGTTAATTGAGAGTTCCCTCGAGTACAGGGAACTACGACGAATGTACTTATATGAAAAGTCGCAATCGGAGGAATGGAGAAAGGATTATCGGGTCGTAAAAAAGCAGTTGGATAAGCTGAAGGGAGGGCTGGACCATTTCCCTAATTAAAGAGAAATTGTTCCATATTCAGCGGAAATGGATATACTAAACAAAATCAAGCAATGAATCTTTTTTCCTATATAGAGAGAAGTACAAGCAGAATTCGATTTTTACCAGCAGAAATGCTTCAAATACAAGCAGAGGTCGTTTATCCATTTCTCTATCTTCAAGCAGAAATGAATTTTCGATAGACAGAAATCGATTTTCTTCGTTCATTTTTTTTTTCATATAGAGAGAAGTACAAGCAGAATTCGATTTTCACCAGCAGAAATGCATGAAATATAAGCAGAGGTCGTTTATCCATTTCTCTATCTTCAAGCAGAAATGAATTTTCGATAGACAGAAATCGATTTTCTTCATTCATTTTTTTTTGTCATATAGAGAGAAGTACAAGCAGAATTCGATTTTCACCAGCAGAAATGCATGAAATATAAGCAGAGGTCGTTTATCCATTTCTCTATCTTCAAGCAGAAATGAATTTTCGATAGACAGAAATCGATTTTCTTCATTCATTTTTTTTTGTCATATAGAGAGAAGTACAAGCAGAATTCGATTTTCACCAGCAGAAATGCATGAAATATAAGCAGAGGTCGTTTATCCATTTCTCTATCTTCAAGCAGAAATGAATTTTCGATAGACAGAAATCGATTTTCTTCATTCATTTTTTTTTGTCATATACAGCGAAGTACTAGCAGAATTCGATTTTCAGCAGCAGAAATGCTTCAAATACAAGCAGATATCCTTCATCCATTTCTCTATCTTCAAGCAGAAATGAATTTTCGATAGAAAGAAATCGATTTTCTTCGTTCATTTTTTTTTGTCATATAGAGAGAAGTACTAGCAGAATTCGATTTTCAGCAGCAGAAATGCTTCAAATATAAGCAGAGGTCGTTTATCCACTTCTCTATCTTCAAGCAGAAATGAATATTCGATAGACAGAAATCGATTTTCTTCGTTCATTTTTTTTTCATATAGAGAGAAGTACAAGCAGAATTCGATTTTCACCAGCAGAAATGCTTCAAATACAAGCAGATATCCTTCATCCATTTCTCTATCTTCAAGCAGAAATGAATTTTCGATAGAAAGAAATCGATTTTCTTCGTTCATTTTTTTTTGTCATATAGAGAGAAGTACTAGCAGAATTCGATTTTCAGCAGCAGAAATGCTTCAAATATAAGCAGAGGTCGTTTATCCACTTCTCTATCTTCAAGCAGAAATGAATATTCGATAGACAGAAATCGATTTTCTTCATTCATTTTTTTTTGTCATATAGAGAGAAGTACAAGCAGAATTCGATTTTTACCAGCAGAAATGCTTCAAATACAAGCAGAGGTCGTTTATCCATTTCTCTATCTTCAAGCAGAAATGAATTTTCGATAGACAGAAATCGATTTTCTTCATTCATTTTTTTTTTCATATAGAGAGAAGTACAAGCAGAATTCGATTTTTACCAGCAGAAATGCTTCAAATACAAGCAGATATCCTTCATCCATTTCTCTATCTTCAAGCAGAAATGAATTTTCGATAGAAAGAAATCGATTTTCTTCATTCATTTTTTTTTGTCATATAGAGAGAAGTACAAGCAGAATTCGATTTTTACCAGCAGAAATGCTTCAAATACAAGCAGATATCCTTCATCCATTTCTCTATCTTCAAGCAGAAATGAATATTCGATAGACAGAAATCGATTTTCTTCATTCATTTTTTTTTGTCATATAGAGAGAAGTACAAGCAGAATTCGATTTTTACCAGCAGAAATGCTTCAAATACAAGCAGAGGTCGTTTATCCATTTCTCTATCTTCAAGCAGAAATGAATTTTCGAT
>Ga0209960_1003660_pt1 | contig 12825 bp, 9 predicted proteins | sample ThiBiot_500_plan_2_FD_183947 | JGI IMG/M metagenome (GOLD analysis project Ga0209960, IMG submission 183947) | Wastewater bioreactor microbial communities from Cape Town, South Africa - Thiocy_expt_500_plan (SPAdes) | ecosystem: Engineered > Bioreactor > Thiocyanate-remediating >... | reverse complement strand
AAAAAAAAAAAAAAAAAAAAAAAAAAAAAAAAAAAAAAAAAAAAAAAAAAAAAAAAAAAAAAAAAAAAAAAAAAAAAAAAAAAAAAAAAAAAAACTCAAAAAAAAAAATTAAAAGAAAAAAGATTCTAAGCGTCAGTAAGTTTTATTGTCATGTAGGTTTGGAGTCCTTGAATAATTTCAGGTTAATTTTATTTTGTCTGTGTTGTCCAGAAGTCAGACATTTCCTTGATTATGTTGCAGAAGGGTTCAACTCTCTTACAGTGCAGAAAACAAATGTTGGACAGTTTCGCTTTCACCACAAACGCACAAGTCATTATTTTTTAGATTCATATGTTTGAGTTTGTTTCTTGTTTGCACACCCTTACAGATGATTGAAGTCTTTCAGTTCTATTTTCAATGTTGAATTTCAACTTGAAGGCTTAACACCATGCTGCTTCGTTAGTTTAGTTAAACACAAAGGATCATTTTTAGGATGGATAAATATGAAACTTCGATTTAGAGAATTGTTTCATGGATTGGAGAAGTGTAGGTTCATTTTGTTCATTTTATTTTTTATTTTATTTTCTTTTTATTTTATTTTCATTAAATTGAATAAATCAATCAATATATAAAAAGGTTCCTCAAATTCTAATAGCTTTTTGGAAGTATCCTCCCAGAGTCTTGCTTCTCCTTGAGAGTTTCCATTGCATTTGTGGCAAAATAAGTTACAACTCGAGCTACAGGAACACCAATCCCCGTTTCTCAGATTGTCATAAACCTTTAGATTCAAAACAAGTATATAATGGCATTGAAAACCTGGTTTGCATCCTTTTTTCATGAATCCATGAGCATTGAGGCCAAATGCTGGTTTGCTTTTTCATTTTTCATTTTATTATTATAATTATTATTTCAACAAAAATGATAGTCACAGAAGCTTCCTATGTTTCAAAACTCAAAATCTTTTTATTCTTGGTTTACGATTCAATGGTCTTGTGCACCCTCCAATTTTTTCATAGTTTTTCATTCCAGAGATTTGAAGGTCTTTGTAGTTTGAAGCAATGAAATTTCTTATTCTCATCGTAGATTTCTTCTTGTAATTAGTCGTCTAAGAACAATCTTTCTTTCAAAGTTGAGCTTTGATGGCTTTTTTGGTGCTTATTGCATGTTCTTACTCAAAGGTTTTATACTTTTCTTATTCTTCTTTCTCTTTTACTTCGATCTCTTTTCTTTCTCTTTTAATGAATTTTTTTTTTTTCCTTTCTTTTATTCATTCTTTTTCTCCTTTCTCTTTCTTTTTTTGAATTCCTAAAACATTTTTTTCAATCATATTTCTTGATCTTCTTCGTTTTTTTCTCCAATCAATTCAATCATTACTCAATCATAGCGTGAACAAAAGGCTTCAAGGGAGAATTTTTCTTCGAAAAAAGGGAAGTGACATTTGTCAAGAAATCAGAAGAAGGGAAAAAAAAAAAGGAAACCGATTTTCTTTTTCTTTTTCCCTTTGTATTCTTTTCCAACTTTTGAAACAGAAAATCAATAATTCAAATGACTCCTCTTCAAAGAACAATTATTTCTCTGATTCTATTTCTCTTCATTGGGAGTTTCTTCTTTCTTGATTTTGAAGGTATTTAATTTTTTTTCAATTTTTAACTTTGTTCTTTTTCTTTTTTTTTGTTTGTTTGAAATTCTGTTCTTTTTCTCTCCTTTTTCCTCCTTTTTTCCCTGTTCTGCTTTTTCGTTGACTTTTTTCCAGTAAAAAATTCATTAAAACCAAACATAAAAACATAGATAATTGGAATAAAAAGATATCAACAAAAAAGACTTTAACAATAGTAGATCAAGGATGTTATTATAAAGATTATTTGTTACCTTCACAAAAAGAAAACTTTGAATTACCAAAGTTATTTTTCTTGAAAACTTATAAAGTTGGAAGCTCAACTCTTGCTGGAATTCTAAGAGGTTTAGGTGATAAATATGGAAAAGTTACTCTTACCCCACCAACTGGTTTTATCAAATTCACAAGTCCAGAAGATTTTGAAGAAGTTATTAAATATCAGAATATTACAGATGAAAAAGTAGATATTATTTGTAGTCATATTGCAGGATATCAATCATCAGTAATTAGTAAATACCTTGGTCCTGACTATTTTAAAATGACACTCATTCGACATCCACTTCCAAGAGCTTTCTCTGGTTATTATTTCTCAAGAATAAGACCTTTTTGTCCATATCCTATTGAAGAATGGGTTCATTATTGTCTAAGTTTTCGAAATGGATGTTATGATACGATGCAAGATAGAGATCTAAAACAATTGTTATCACCAAACCAAACCGTGAATAGTTTTGACCTTGTATTAATAACAGAAAGATATACAGAATCTCTTATTGTTTTGATGTGGAAATTAGGTTTAAAAATCACAGATTTATTATACATTACTTCCAAAAAGGGGGTTCGAAACGAAGTTTTAACTGAAGAAGAGGAAAAAAGGTTTACTGAGCGAATCATTCGAACAAATACTCTCGATTTAGAACTATTTAAAGTTGCAAATGAAGTTTTAGATGAAACTATTGCTAAATTACCAGAAAATTACATGAATCAAAACAAAATGATTTTAGATGATATGCTTCAAGCTGTTGGAATAGCTTGCCCATTTTCTAAAGATGATTGTTATTTTCATGACCATGGTTGTGCAAGAAAATGTATCAAAGATTGGATTGCTTCAAATATTCAATGTTATTAATTCATTTTAAAGGAAAGAAAATAACATGTAAAGAAAAGGTATTGTAAATAAATAGATAGACCAAAAAAAAAAAATCTTCAAAATCACCCTCAATTCATTGCAAATTTTTTTGAAAAAACTCAAGGTTCGAATAAAGAACATGAATTCAGAACAAAAAACTAAACAAACTTAATGAATCAATCAGGGATTAGGTTGGTAAATAAATAAGGAGAAATTTATTTTCATTGAAATTTTGATTTTTTTTTTTTTGTTCTCTTTTCTTTGATTTTATTTTACTTTTATCTTTTTTTTTAAAAAAAATATAAGAGATTCTTCATTCTTTATTCTTCATTCTTCATTCTTCTTTTTTCTTGTTTCTATTCGGTTTTCTTTTCTTTCTAATCCAAACCCAAAAAGAAGAAATTTTATCTTTTGAAGCAACCAAGTAGTTGCCATCCCATCAAAGTTTGACAATGTCAGCTCCAAGAATAGCAATATCTTCCCTTAACGAACCTCTGAAACTTCTCATAATTAACCCCATCAATTATAATTCAATTCAGACTCGTGTGGACTCTTTATTGTTATGAGACTTAAGCTCGTGTTTTTTATTCTTACTTTTGCAATTGGACTCCCCTTGGCTACTTATTATTCACTGAGCTCGGATTTGAACCAAGATGAAACAAGAGAGATCAGAAGCGAAATGACCGAAGGTTCTTGATTTCTTTACTCCTTTTTTTTCTTTCTTTTCTTTTCGACTCTTTATTATGTTATTTTATGAATCATTCATTACATTGCTTTCTAAATGTAAATTCACAACTTTTGAATTCTTTTCTTTTCTTTTCAATTCTTTTTCTTTTCATTTCATTTCATTCTTTTTATTTTTATTTTTATTTTTTTTTTCAAAGTGATGACTAATTTTTTATTTTTTAAAATAGATGTAGAAGAACAATATTCAGGGCAAAGTCGAGAAATTGATGAAGACGAGGAACCGAATGATTTACAACTCCCATCAATCCCAGAGTTAGTTGAAGAGATCAATAGAATCAAACAAACTTTAGTGGATATGACAAATGTTTTGGTTAGGATCCAAAAAAACGAAGATGTGAACGCCCAAAAAACTGAGTATCAAGTTCCAATTCAAATGGATGAAGAAAAAAGAGAAGAAGTCAAAGAAGAAGAAAAACAAGATGAAAAAAAGATCATCGAAGAAATACTTGAGCAAGGAAAAATAGAAGAAGAAGAAGAAGAAGAAGAAGAAGAAGTTAGAGGAGAAGTGGTCGAGCAAGAACCCAATCAAGAGATGACAAATCAAAAAATCAATGAAATTGAAATAGAAGAAGAAACCAAAGAGGATGTTGGCGAGGAAATCCAGGAAATCGAGGAAATAAAGAAAGAAGAAGAGGAAAAAATCGAAGAACAAAAAGAAGAAGAAATAGAAACAGAACAAGAAGAAGAATTCAAAGAATTATCAAGACCTCAAACACTTCAAGAAAAATATCCAAATATATTACTTCCAACTCTGATATTGGCAGGTTTTCCAAAAGCTGGAACTACATCTGTTGCTTCTTATCTTGTTCATCATCCTCAGGTGGCATTTAAAAATAGCACTCTTAGGATTGATTTCAACAAAGAACCAAATTTTCTTGGACTTAAACGGATGACTGAATCAGAATATATCAATATATTTCCAGATTGTAATGTTGAGAATTGCACAAACAAAATTTCATTTGATGGATCTATTGCAATGTCAAGCTTAAAACAGGGACATCTTGACTGTCATCATTATTATCCAGATGCAAAAATAGTTTTCGTTGTGAGAAATCCAGTTGAGAGAGCTTATAGTCGTTTCAGAATGGAGTATAAAAAGGGACATGTTAAAAGTTTAAACCCTGATCATTTCGAAGAAATTCTCAATCAAACTATGCCAGAGTTTGAAAGGATAATTCAAGATTTTGAAAACAGAAAAAAAACAAATCCTCCACTCAATATTTGGGAATACTCAAATCTTGGGAATGAATTTGAAAGATTCATTGGAGGAAGTTTGTATTATTATCACATTGAGCCATTTTTAAAATATTATCCAAAATCAAGAGTCCACATTGTCAGTACTTATCAATTAGAAACGAATCCAGAGATGGAAGTTGGGAAACTTTTTAAATTTGCAGGTCTTGAGAGTCAATCATTAAATTGGGAAGCTTTAAAAAGAAATTCGAATCCACCAAACGAAGATATGAGTCCTAGAATTAGAGAGAGATTGACAAAATTCTTTCAAAAACACAACAAGATGTTAGAAGATGAATTTGGAGAATCTTTTTACTTAGACTATTATTAAACATTTTCTCAAGAAAGAAGAAGGAATCATTTCAACAACTCAATATTATGACCAAAAAAAAAAAAAAAATGATGTACATCTTTGTTTTTAAGAAAATACAACTTATTAAAAATAGATAGTAATTTGGAAGAATTTCAATTTAATTTCAACCTTAACTTCTGATTCAGATTTTGAGTTATCCAAAGGTTTGAACTTTTGATTCAGAAGTCCAAGAGAAAGTAGATCCAAACTCAGAAAGTTTCGGAAAAATGAAACAGGAAAAAAAAATTCCGAAAAAAAAATGAAAGGAAAAATTGATAATGATAGAAACCCCAACCGAAAAAAAAAAAAAAAAAAAAAAAAAAAAAAAAAAAAAAATAAAAAAAAAAAAAAAAAATAAAAAAAAAAAAAAAAATAAGATAATAACAATCAAACAATTACAAGAAGTATAATAAGTTGTAAAGATCATAAAGTTCTAAAGATCATAAAAAGAGAATAAAGGATTCATAGAACTCCAAAAGAAAAATTTCAAAAAATTTCAAAAAATTTCAAAAAAAAAAAAATTGAAACACGGAGATAGATGTTGAAAGATGATGATCAAGAGTATCTCATTCAACAAGACACGAATATTGAAGTTCAGAACGAAGAAGATGAAAGAATAGAGTTACAAAATGAAAGTTTTAATGTTACTTCGAAGTTGGATGAGAATATAGAGATAAATGAAGTTGAAATTGAAGAGGAAGCTGAAGAAGAAGAAGATGGTAGAATTGTAGAATTACAGTCGAAGAGAATGGGATTTAATAGAGAGAATATAAGAGGATTCTTTAGAAAATTTGAAATGGTGTTTCTTCCTCTTGTTGCTCATAGTAATTTTATTTCTTATATGTTATATTATATGTTATATTATTGATTTGTTTCAATATATTCATAATTGATTCTTTTTTCTATTTTCAATTAGCAATCTGGGGCATCTATCCCGTAATCTCACGCTTTCTACAGATTGAACCTATATTAATTGTTTGATTCCTTTTATCTTTGATATTACTTTCAAAATCTAACTATTCTTTTTTCTTTTCTTTTCAAAATTTAGCCAACTCTTGCATTATTATTAATCACTAGTTTAATCCCATTTGTATTCTTTTTTCCTTACACAGTTTTTAAGCTTAAAACAAAGACTTTTCATGGTAAAGAAGTATGGATTCTAGGAGGAATTACAGTAAGTTTCAATACCTTCTATATTTTATATCTTAATTATAAATGTAAATGGTGTTAATATGATCATGTTTTAACTTTTAGGCATTTAGAGCAGTAACAAATATTTTTGCAGCAAGATATACACTGGTTATGTATATCCAACTTTTTGCTCTTACAACTCCATTCTTTGTCGCTATTTTAACAAGAATATTCTTAAAAGATTCACTCCCAAAAATGTTCTTTCCTTGTTTACTTGTTTCTTGTGTTGGATCTGTCCTCCTTTTCTCAAATAATTTCAAAGATTCCTCATTTATTGATTTTCAAGGAACTAGATTATTAGGATTAGGATTAGCACTTTTAACTGCATTTGCATTAGCTTTAAATATGTTATTTCAAAAAGTCGCTTCTAATGCTCATGTTCCACCATTTCAAGTGATCATGATGCAACTCTTTTCGTTAGTCATTGTTTCATCAGGTTTAATGGCTTTTATTCCAACAGATTTTACATTTATCAAATATCTTCATTTCAGGGAATGGTTTTTAATAGGATGTATTAGTGCAATTTTTTCCCTTGGGAATTTACTCAACTTGTTTATTATTGAAAAAGCTGGAGCATCTTTTAATTCTGCATTTATTGGCTTAAGACTTATTGTTTCAATTATTGGAGGTTGGGTTGTTTTAGGCGAAGAATTAACTTTAGTTTGGCAATATGTTGGAATTGGCTTGATCTTGATTTCAATTACTTACTTTTTAGTTAGACAAGAATTAGAAAAGAAATCCAGGAATAATAACTCCCGAGAAAGTTTCTTCAAGAGATTCTCTAGAAAAGTCTCTTCATTTAGAACTTCAAAATCATCAACTTCCATAGATCAGAGCGAAGAAGAATTAAATAGAATGTAATCTCACTGTATTTTTGTTTGTTTTTTTTGTTGTAAATTATCAACATAAATCAATATAGACTTTTGTATTTTATTTCTATTTCTATTTCTACTTTCTATTTTTACTTTCTATTTTGATTAATTTTCTTTTAATTCCACGACATGGAAAGATTTTTTTCCTACTCTTAGAATGAGAATTGAATCTCGAATTAAATTATTTGAAGAAATAACAAGGTCAGAGTCCTCAAGCTATTGTTTGAAGTTTGGTTTCAAGCATGATCCTTTTCAAAAAAAAAAAAAAACATCAAAATCTTACTCTACTTTCATTTAAATACAATCCTCCTCCTGTAATTAATCTTCTTGCTTCATTTTTGGATTTACAAAGTTTTGATTTAACAACAATTTCTAGTATATTACGCCCTAATACCTCATCTTTTTGAAGAAAAGTTTTTGGAGCATCTTTAAAAAATGATTGAAAATCTGATTCACTTAAATCTTGAAGTCCTTCTTTCATAAAAAATGTTTGAGTTACTTTTTGAGCTTTTTGAAGTCCTTCATCTTTTATTTATTTATTTTTTTAAAAAAAAATACAAAGAAAAGAAGAGAGTAAAAACAATACCTTGATGTAATAATAAAGTAACTTCTTCAGCAAGTCTTTTTTGTGCAAATCTTTTTTCTGGTTCTTTCTATTATAAAAATTTTTGTAAGATTTTTTTGAAACTCAATAATTGTTTTTTTCCAAAGAAAAAAAAAAACATTATGTTGAAGGAGTATTTCTTCAATTTCTTTTAATGGCAAGAAAGTATAAAATCGAAGAAGTTTTTGAACTTCAGAATCGGGGGTTTGAAAGAAAAACTAATTTTAAGATGATATTAGGAAAATAATGTTATAAATTAGAAACGTATAGAGAAAGAAAAAAAACTTGATAAAGATTATAAGGAGATGTTTTGTTCTCATCCATCCAAATTGCATTTCCAGCAGATTTTCCAAATTTTTCACCTTGAGAAGTTGTAACAAGTGGTAAAGTTAATCCTAAAGGTTTTAAAGGACTTCCATTTGAATTTTCACTAGTAATTCTTCTAATTAATTCTATTCCTGCTGTTATATTTCCCCATTGATCACTTCCACCAATCTTTTTTTTTTTTTCAAGAATAAAAAAAAAAAGTAATTAAAAATGAATGAAAGGATAATCAATTTAAAATTTTGTACTTGAACTGCACAATTCTCTTGACTAAAAAGGTGATAAAAATCAAAAGCTTGAAATATTTGATAAGAAAACTCTGAAAAGCTAATTCCATCTTGACTCTCCATTCTACTCTTTACACTTTCTTTAGCTAACATATTTGAAACTCGAAAGTATCTTCCAACTCCTGAAAAAAATGAAATAATATTTGTATCTTGATAGAAATCCAAATTATTCTTTAGAATTAAAGGTTTAAAATTCTTCAATGAAGGAGAATGTTTTTTCATGAGTGGTTCTGCATGTTCAAATATCCTAAGATAAAAATAATTTTAAAATATTATAAAATGACAAATTAAAACGAAAATGAAAATAAAAACAAACTTTTTAACTTGAACTTTAATTGATTCTACATTATTCTTAAGTTTCTCTTTTTCGAGTGGAGATCTTTCTGTTTTTCGACCACTTGGATCTCCAATACTTCCAGTTGCTCCTCCTATCTTATTTAATATTAATCTTATAAATTAAAAATCAAAATCAACATGATTAAATTGAAAAAAGTAAAAAATACCAATGCAATGGGTTGATATCCATGAGCTTGAAAATGAAGTAAAGCAATAATAGTCAATAAATTCCCAATATGTAAACTATCTGCAGTTGGATCAAAACCACAATAAACTCTAGCTGAAGAAGGAAGTACACCAAATAAATTTTCGCTATATGATTATTAATTATGAATTAGTTCGATTTCAATCTGGATCTGTATGATTTTGCCAAACAATTAAGAAAAAGAAAAAGAAAGATAAAAAGAAAGATAAAAGAAAATTTACTCTGTGATCTGTTCAATCAGATATCTATTTTTGAGTTCATTTTCAAGCAATGTTGATTGTTGATGAGCTGTTGTTGTGGATAAGAACCGAGGATTGGCGTTGGAGAAGGGACGAGTCAAAGAGAGATGAGATGAACGGAAAATGAAGGGAATCGAACCAAAACCAAGACATCTTTTCGCCATGTTTTTTGAGAAAAAAAATATAAAAAACATGGCGGAATTTTAACTTTTTGTCTTTCTTTCAGTCAGTAAACCTATTCTTCCTGTTAACTTAGTGAAAGACCCCATCGACTTCCATCAACTTCCATCAAAGAATATGATGGATTAGCAAATTTTCAAGAAACAATTGTTTCAGCCCTGCCCGACCTTCCTTTGAGGTCCAAGGATCTCTCTGATATTCTTCTCGGTTTTGTAGAATCCAAGATCGTATAACCTCTTCCTGACAGGTAATTCCTTTTTTGTTTTTGATTTTTTCTTTAATTTTCAATAATAAATAAAACAGAAAATGAAACCAACTTTCTTTTGGAGAAATTGGACTCACTGGATCGCGCTTGTGTTCCCATTTAAATTTGACTTAAGAATTTCAAATCCCTTTGTTTTAGCTACTTGGTTGAATTTAAGTGGAGTAGAAATTTTCGTTTTCCTTGGCTGCGAATATTATTTCTAAAAGAATAAATTTCCAATTCACTACCTCTGGCAGGTTGACCTGAGAAAAGGTGGATCATCATGAGGATAACAGATATGATTTGGGCAGTTTTTGAAAAAAAACTTGTTAACGCAAGATTATTAAAACCATTTTGGTATTAAGAATGAGAATTCTCCTTCAATTTTTCTCGCCTAGATGATTCAAACCCTGAAAAATTTTCCAATGGAACCTCTTGTAGTATCTTATTTGTGAAGACTTCTCTTATCCATGCCCTGAGAGTAGAAGACGGATGAAGATCCATGGTGTCTGTATTTAATACTTCACGATAGGAAATTTGCTGGTTGCTCTCTTCTTTTAGTTTCTTCCCTTCTCTTCTCCTCTCCCTCCTTGAAGTTGAATAAGTTGTCACATTTTTTTTGTATCTAATGCGAAGCAAGGTGTGCACTCAATTTGACTAGATCTTCCTGCCAAATTCTTCATATTGAATTCTCCAATTAATTCATTCCAAAATGTAGGTTCTGCCACATAAATCAAATAGTTTTTTGAGGAAAAGATTCGTAAATATAGTTGACCAACCCTCAACTCATCTTTGTCAGATAATACTTTAATGGCATCAACACTTTGTTGGTAAAAATTGAACGAACACATTCTGAAAAAAACCAAGAGAAATGATTCAAGTAACTATTTTATGAGTCAAAATACAACTTTCTTTTTTCTTCATTCAACTGACTTTTTCATCAAATTTTAATAATTAGATTGTATCAAACAAACATCATGATCGCCTTTGAGGAAACTACTTCAATTAATCAATCATAAGCTTTCTTTTAGGAATTGAAAGAATCAATTGATTACTTTAAAACTTTTGATTGTTTGTTCAACAAAATTGAATAGTTGAATAATAAATCAATAAAAAAATAATAACATGTTAAGTAAATAAAGCTCAAACTTATCTAAAATTCCTTTTGATTATTTACTTTTCCCTTTTTCCCTCATCTTTTATAAATAACCCAAAAGTGAGTTCTTCCCCAAACCTATCACTTTCTAATCAACACCTAAACCTAATCAATATTACAGAAATAATAGCTCAATTCAATAAAAAAAAGAAACTGCAGAGTGAATTCTAAGTTATCAAAGGTATTCTTTTATTCTTATTATTATTCAAGGAGTTGTTTTTGTTTTAAATATTACAAATATAACTTGGCAGGTTTTTTTTCAAATTCTGATATTTTGAACTTTGAAATTGATCATAATTTTGATCATAATTGTGAATAATTGATCAGAATTATAATTATTTAGGTTTGAGTTTAGTTGTTAGTTTTTATTCTTGGTGAGTTGTATTTGATCCAATGAGTGGAACTGTGGCTGAGGTTTGGCTTGCTGGAACAAGATATAGAGGGATACCCTTGGAGTTGAAGACTCAGGAGGAAGAGAATGAACCAGGTATGATATGAGTTTTTGTTATAGTTTACTTTATAATTTTAATAATTGACTTTATTCTTTGTTTTGAATGATTTTTCAATTTTAAAATTTATTATGCTTTATTGTTATATGTAAAGTTTGTTTTGTTTTGTTTTGTTTTTTTTAAAGATTGATTGTTTTGTTTATTTGATTTATATTGATTTACTGTTGAAAAGAAAAAGTTTATAATGAAATAATATTCAATTTTAATCAACTATATTTAATATTAAAATCAATAGAAACACCAACCCCAGTTGAACTAGAACAATTTTTAGAAGATTGTAAGTCAACAGTTTGGTTTAGTTACAGAAGATCTTTTGAACCAATAAATTCAACAAAATATACTTCAGATTCAGGATGGGGTTGTATGGTGAGATTTTATTTCATTAAATATAATAGAATGAACAAATATTCAATTATATTGATAATATTGATTTTTTTATTTTTTTTTTTGATAGTTGAGAAGTGGACAAATGCTTTTAGCACATGCTTTAATTCGTCATTTTCTTGGGCCTCAATGGAGGTTTGATCAAAATAATACATCTGAAGAATCTTGGTTAAAATATAGAATGATTATGTCTTGGTTTATCGATCGTCAAGCTCCACCATCAGCTGAAAATCCACTTTCAACATCACCTTCAAAATCTTCTCTCACTCAAGAAACTAGTGAACATATCCCTTTATATTCTCCTTATTCTCTTGCAAATATGACAATTAAAGGAGCTCAATTTGATACACCAATTGGTCAATGGCATGGTCCAACTACTACAGCATATGTTCTTCGATTATTAATTACAGAACATGCTCCAGGAGGCATGCAAGGTTTTAATTCAATTCAATTTATAAATAATAAAGTAAAAATAATAAAAAAATAAAAATAAAAATAAATCTTTTTTTTAGCATACATTTCTCAAGATGCAACTATTTATCGATCAGAAATTGCAAAACTTTGTCAAAAATCACCCAACAGTTTTTTTTTTCAAAATTAAATTATAAATAATTAAAAATAAAACAATAGGTGATGATTGGAATGGAGTTTTTATTTTACTTCCTGTTCGTCTAGGAGTTGAATTAAATACATCTTATCTCCCATTTCTTGTGGAAACTTTCAAATTCCCTCAATCTTTAGGTTTTGCGGGTGGAAAACTTGGAACTTCTATCACTTCTATTATTACATTTGGTAAATGGAGAACACAACGAGCTGTAAGATCCATGTATTATTTTGGTGCTGATGATCAAAATGGACTTTATTATCTTGATCCTCATAAAACTCAAGATTCTTTAAATTTTGCTGATATAAAACAACTTCAACAAGATGATTTCCTAAGTTATCATTATTCTCAACACCCTAAAAGAACCACTTTGGATCAAATTGATCCATCCGTTTTATTTGGATTTTATTGCAGAAATAAGGAAGACTTTGATGATTTTTGTAATAGAGTGACAAACCTTGCAAGTTCAGTAACTCCATCAATTTTTGTAGTCGCTGATAAAAGACCCTCATATCAAAAACAATCAAAAGTTGATCCAAAAGGTCTTAATGCAAATTTAAAATGGAAATGTGAAGATGTTAGTTTTTTTTCTTTCTTTTTTTTTTTTTTTTTTTTTTTTTTTTTTTTTTTTTTTTTTT
>Ga0209960_1003657_pt1 | contig 12841 bp, 13 predicted proteins | sample ThiBiot_500_plan_2_FD_183947 | JGI IMG/M metagenome (GOLD analysis project Ga0209960, IMG submission 183947) | Wastewater bioreactor microbial communities from Cape Town, South Africa - Thiocy_expt_500_plan (SPAdes) | ecosystem: Engineered > Bioreactor > Thiocyanate-remediating >... | reverse complement strand
TTTAAAGAATTGCTGGAGATCTCTCTTTATTTGAAGGGAAGAAAAAACCTTTTGTTTTATTGAATTCAAAACATTTCTTTTCAATTTTTTGTCTTTGATTCTTTTATTAATTTGTCATCCATCAACACTATTAAGTTCGTTAATCACTTTTCATTTATTCACTTTAATTTTCATTTTCATTTTTTTTTTTTAAAAAAAAATTGTTCATTGATTCAATTGTTAATTTCTTAACTTTCTAATGTATAGATCTATGACCTCACAAATTGGGTTAGTTATCATCCAGGAGGTGCTATAGTTATTGAAACATTAAATGGGAAAGATGTAACAGATCCCTTTACTGTTTTCCACCCAAAAGATGTTTGGAATAGATTATCTGCTTTTCATATTGGAAATGTAATTCATTCATTCATTCATTCATTCATTCATTTCCTTTTTCTTCTTCATTGTGAGAAATCTGTGATAAAAATATATATAGATTTCTGATTACAAACAATCAGCTTTACAAAAAGATTTTCATCAAATGAAAAAACAAATAGAAGATGAAGGTCTTTTTGAAACAGATTATTGGTGGTAATACTTTTCTTTTCTTCTTCTTTTTTTTATCTTCATCTTTAGATCAAAAAAAAACATCATAATAATGAAAAAAGGTATTTCCGCCTTTGTACAAGTTTGTTAATAATGTTAGCGTGTGGTATTTATATTACTTTAACTGCTCAAAGTTTTGGTGCATATATGTTGGGTGCCTTCTTGGTGGGACTCTTTTGGCAACAAGCATCCTTTTTAGGACATGATTTTGGTCACAATGGAGTTTTCCATAATAAGTAAGAAAAAGATTTTTGATATTCTTTTATCAAATTAATTCATGTAAATTTGAAATAGAACCTATGATGGGATTGCTGGGTTAATTGTAACCTCCCTCATTGGAGTAAGTGGAAACTGGTGGAGAAGAAGCCATAATGTTCATCATATTGCAACAAATTCCCGTTTGATTTATTTTATTTTATTTTATTTTATTTTATTTTATTTTGAAAAATATTGTTGACCAATTTTTCTCTTTAGAAAATTTTGACCCTGATATTCAATATTTACCTTTATTTGCTGTTAATTACAAAAGTTGTGGTGATTACTTTTCATTTTACCATAAAAAAATCTTTAAATTTGATAAAGCTGCTCAATTTGTTGTCAGGTTCCAATTTTTTTTTTTTTTCTTCTTCTTTTAGATTTAAATTATTTTAACATTTTTATATTCTAATATCAATTTTCTCCCTCCCTTCAGCATTCAACATTACTTGTATTATCCTGTCCTTTTGGTCGCTCGTTTTAATTTATATGTTCAAAGGTAATAATATTTTATTATATTTAATTTTATATAAAATAAAATAAATAAAATAAATGAAATTAATTAGTTTTCTTCATGCTTGGAATCCTCTTCTTCAATCTCAATTTGGAACCCCTGAAAAATTTGCTCTTATCCTTTACATCTCCTGGTATACTTCTTTCTTTCTTTTTTCTTTTTTTTTAAATATGAATATCAAATCAAACTAATACAATTTCTTCTCTTTTAGGAATATATGTTTACTTTCAACTCTTCCAAATTTTATCACCCTTGTTTGTTATCTCTTATTAAGTCATTCTATTTGTGGAATTGTTCATATTCAAATTACTTTGAGGTAATTATTTGATTTAACTATTTTGATTTTTTATCTTTCTAATTTTTTTTTTTTAATTTTTTTCTTCTGATATTTCATTTAGCCATTTTGCAATGGATACTTATGATGGAGTTGGATATGAAAATTCAGGAGACTTTATTCGCACACAAGTAAATTTTCTTCACTCACTCATTCTTTCTTTCTTTTATTTTCAATTGATTGATTTTTTTTAAAAAAAAAGATCAACACAACAATGGATGTTATTTGCTGGAAATTACTTGATTGGTTCCATGGTGGACTTCAATTCCAAGTTGAACATCATTTATTCCCTCGATTACCAAGACACAATTTAAGAAAAGTTATGGAAAAATATGTTGTACCATTTTCAAAGAGGAACAATATCAAATATCATTCTTATACGTAATCATTTTATTCTTTTCCTTGAAATAAAAATAACATGCAAAAAAATAAAATTAAAATTAAAAACAAAAATCTAGATTTTTTGATGGAAATATGAAAGTTCTTAGTTCAATGAAACAAGCTGCTAAAATTGCCAAAAAACAAAGTGCTGATTCATTCAAAGATACTTTTATTTGGAAATTGTTAATGGCTGAGGGTTAAATATGAATTAAAATTGTTTTTGAGTTTAATTTTTCTTTTTCTCTTCTCTTCTCTCTCTCTTCTCCTTTAATCAAAAAAAAAAGAAAGAAAAAGAAAAAGAAAAAGAAAAAAGAAAAAAAATTCACTAATAATTTAATATTCAATATATTTTTCAGTTATTAATTTCAAAGATCGTGAAAGATCGAAAAGATATTTCCATTAACATAATCATTATCAACAATATTGACCAAGAGCCAGTTTTGACGAATGTGTTCAAGAAGTTTCCTGGTCTCAGAACCTGGTTCATATAAATTTGCCCATTGATGCCATAATTCAAATGCTTCAGACTTTTTTTTTAAAAAAAAAAAAGGTGATGGAATTGTTGAGTGTGACAATAAATAAATCAAAAATTGTATCCAAAAAAATAAATAAAAATCTTACTTTCCAAATAGCAAAACTTTGAACATCAATAATAGTTGGTTGAACAATTTCTGAACCAGGGAAAACTCCCCATGTTAATGCTGTTGGTCTTCCTTCAGATTTACAATTTGTTCTAACTTCAGGCTATTTGATTGATGATTTTATTTATTAGAATTAAAGAGTAATTGTAATAAATAAATAAATAAATAAATACCATATCATTTGAGGTAACGTAATAGGTAATACTAGGAGTTTTGGAAATTCTTTCAACCAAAATTTCGAATTTCTCTTGTGAAACGAAAAATTCTAAGTATGCTTTTTGATAAACATATCCACCTGCACCTCCCCAACCGTGAACTGGATCAGTTGAAGGTACACCATTTACAGATGGTTGAGAAGTGATTGTGAATACTTCTTCATTTCTATTTAAATTGACCAATTCTGTCTTAATTTTGCTACTTTCAAGGACTTTTTATTTTTTTTAAAAAAAAAGAAAATTAGATTTTTGTTAGTTTGTTTTAGGAAAAAAAAAGAAAGAAAAAAGAAAAAATTGATCATTACACAAGGGTAAATCACACCAAGGAAGGGATGAAATTTGGCCTTCTAAATAATTGGCAACCACATTTCCAACATCAGAAATTGATTTTGGATATCCCCAACTTTCTAATGCTTCATCTTTCTATTTTTTTTTTTTTTTTTTTTTTAAAAAAAATTTTCTTTTAATTTTTTTTTTTTTTTTTTTTTGAAAAAAATGTTCCTTTCAATTTTTTTTTTTAAAAAAAAAATAATAATATGAACCTTTAATTTGAGAGAAGATCCATATCCATCAAGTTCACCAAAAGCTAAATTTTTGAAAAAATAGTTTTTTTTTTTTAAAAAAAAAAATCATAAATAAATGAAATAAATAAAAATGAACCTGGAGATCTGGAATCTCCCCATCTTCCATTAGGGAAATCATCCCATGAATCAGTTCTTTCAACATAACTCTTTGGACGATTCATCCAACAAATAGGACGAACATTTTCTTTTGATCTTTTTCCTGTTGACTTGAAAAAAAAAGGGAAAAATCAAAAAAAGAAAGGGGAAATGAAAAAAGGAAAGAAAGAAAAGAAAAATAAAACAAAAAAAAAAAAGAAAGGAAGAAAAAATTAATACTTTTTTCCAAGGAAGTGCTCTAACATTTTCAATTGGAGCTACAAGTTTCAATCCTTCAAGAATTGCAACAACTGAAACCTCAAGATTGAGTGTATAAAAATGGAAATCTAAATGAAAAAAAAAAAAAAACAACAAGAATTATTAAATTTCAAAAAATTAAAAGAAAAGGGAGAAGAAGAAGGGAAAATATTTACGTTTAACTCCATGATCAATCAACCTTTGAATCATATTAATACAAAGTTGAATTCCATATTCTTTCACAGCTTGATCATTATCCTATCATTCAAAATTTATTGGTTAAAATTTGTTTTTGTTTTTGATTTTGTTTTTTAAAAGAAAAAAATGAACTTTAATAGCTTCTAAATCTTCTTCAATTTGTTTTGGAACCAAAGTTTTGCAAAGAGTTGTCATTCTTTTCCATCCGGCATATGTATGAATTGGCATAATTCCAGGGAAAATTGGAATTGTAATACCTTAAATAATTAACAATTGTAAAAAAAAAAAATTCCTCTTGATAGATAATATATTAAAAGTTACCGAGTTGTCTACATTCATCATACCACTGAATGAAGTTATCGACATCATAAAACAATTGAGTAACAATGAAATCTGCTCCAGCATCAACTTTGTCTTTTAAATAATAAATATCTTTTGATTTATCTTCAGAATCAATATGTCCTTCAGGGTAACCTATTAAATTTGATTTAACAAAATTAATATTTTGTGTTTAGAATCATTTTTTATTTAATAAATAAATAAATAAATAAATAAATAAATAAATAAATAAATAAATAGAAACATTACCAGCTACTCCGATTCCATAAAAATCTCCATATTTTTCACGGATATATTTGACTAAATCGACTGCATATTCAAATCCTCCTTCAATGGCTGTCCATTTTTCTTGTCCCTTTGGAGGATCTAGGAAAAGGAAGAAAAAAAATGTCACAAAAAAAAAAAAAAAGAAAGAAAGAAAGAAAATAAGTTAACCTCCTCTTAATGCAAGAATATTTTGAATACCAGCTTGATGACAAACTTTGAGTGCATGTTCAATTTTCTCAATATCCATGTTTGTACAAGTTAAATGCATACATGTTTCAAGACCTCCATGTTTTGAAGCATTTGTACAAATTTCAAGAGTTGTCTTTTTTCAAAATTATTTATTTATTTATTTATTTATTTTGAAATTTCAAATTGAAGAAAGAAGAAAATGTTAAAAAATATACATCTGATGTTGTTCCTCCTGCACCCCAAGTTACATCAATGAATTCTGGACCAAGTTGATACATTCTATCCATTCTATCAAAAAGATTTTCAACTCCCTATTATTTTTTTTTAAAAAAAAAAAGAAAAATTGAATTCATTAGTTACTTTTTGAAAAAAAAAAAAAGTTAATTATTCGAATTACTTGAGGAGTTTTAGGAGGAAAGTATTCAAATGACCAACTTGTTCGGTTCTCAGCTCTTGCCTTCTCTAATTTGTGTGTAATCTTCATGTCTCAATAATTCTTATCTGTTTTCTATCTATTTTATTTGTTTTATTTATAAATTAGACAATTTGAAAGAGGAAAAAGAGGAGAAGGAATAATATGACGAAATAAAAATCATAGTATTAATTATTTGAATTTTTGAAAAGCTATTATTCAGGTTCCTTTTATATTATTTTTTTTAGTTTTTCCGTTTCCAATTCATTCTAATTCAAATTCTTTAAATCCAATATCATAATTATAACACTCATCTTTGTTTAAATTGTATTCTGGCCTATTCTATTTTTTTCAATGTAAGAATTTCAATGAATATAAATATAGAAAAGAATAATTAAGAATTGTTTTTAGGTCAAATTAAGAATGGGAATTGTTGAATATTGCTAAAAGAACAATAAAATAGAATATAACAATAGAATGAAAAATAAGAATTGAATAAGAACTAGAAGAGTATTAGAGTTCGAGTCAAAGAAACTATAATTAAGCCGTTTCGTTATTTTTTCAGAGAATTGTGAAAGAGTTGTCAATAAATGAAACAAACAAATTATAATAAGAAGAAGGCAATAATAAGGATAGGAATTAGAATCAATTAGAATTAGAATTAGAATCAATGAGTTAGAATTGAATTAGAATTAGAATTGAAAGAATCAGTAAGTTGTAGTTGCATTTTGTTTTTTTGTTCTTTTTGTTTTTCGTTATTTTTTTCAGAGAATTGTAACAACTTATAGAATTAGAATTAGAATAAGAATCAAGCTAGAATAAATAAGAATCAAACTAGAACAGAATCAAGCTAGAATCAATTAGGATCAATTAGAAGGATCAGTAAGTTGTTCTAATAGTTGTTGTTGGTTGCATTTTGTTTTTTGTTTTTTTGTTCTTTTTGTTTTTTCTAGCTCGATTTTCGTTTTTTTTTTTCAGAGAATTGTCAGCAAACGAAACAAACTTATAGAATAAGAATTAGAATAAGAATCAATAAGAATCAATTAGAATCAATTAGAATCAAGTAGAAGAAATAGAATCAGGAACAATAAGTCGTTATAAGTTGTTATAATAGTTGCATTTTGTTTTTTTTTCTATTTTTTTGGGGAAAAAATGGGCTGATGCAGGGTTCTTTATCCAACCCAATCTAAAAAAACGCCATACACCAATCAGAAACGAACGTCTCAAAACCAAAACCCCCAATCAATGCGCATGGGATTTCCTTTTTTTGAAGAGAATGAAGGCCATTGGTTGGAAATGGTGCCATAGTGAGGAAGAACACTCTAAAAAAAAAAAAAAATTTCAAAAAGAAAAAGAAATGGAAAAATAAAAGTGAAATCTAATGAAATCTAAAGAAAATATGCATAACGAAGCCCATTTTTCAAATGCTTTCTTTGAGGATTCTTGAATTTTTAATATTGCAAAAGATAGAAATCTAACAAGAAAAAAAATAGTTTTGAGTTCAAAAGCTCGTGAAATTGAGAAGAAAAAAAAAATCAAAAATGGAAGTGCCTGTTTTTTTCTTATCGATGAAATAATGGAAAAAAACATGGCGGAAAACAGAAAAAAATAGAAAATAAAAAAAAATGGTGGATTTGAGGTTCCATCCCTCCATCCATCCGTCCATCCATCCATCAACAATTTTTCGTTTCGTTTCGTTTCGTTTCGTTTAGTTGAGTTTAGCTTAGTTTAGTTTAGTTTAGTTTCAATTCAGCAACTACAATCCATTTATTTTATTTTTCAACTAAATGTTTTTTGTCGCCCGTTATTGAGACGTAGATTAGAGGGACGATTAACATTCCCGGGATTACAATTATTATGAAACATATAAAACCTAGGATGAATGCTTCTCGATTTCTGGCTAGACTGGAAGAGACTCGGGTTTGAACTTTCTGATCTCAAATTTTTTATGTTTTATGTTTGCTAAAGCTTGTTTTGCTTTTCCTTTTTTAATTTGGTTTTCCCAATTTCCTTCTTCATTTCCTTCGATGAAAGAGTTTAATAATACTTGGACTGCTGATTTATCAGACATTAAAGATGTTCTTAGTATTTAGTTTGTCATTCTCGAGATGGAAATTAGTTCCATTGTTTGTGGATTAAGATTCGGACCTCAGGTTTTGACATGTTCCTTTGTGGTCTTGTTGTCATACTCTTGAACCCGATCAATTTCTTCCCTCTTCTCCCTTTTAGATTCACAAATCCTCCATATACTAATAATTGAGAAATCCATGCTGGTAAGATGGCTTTTTGAAGTGTGATTTTTAGGACCCTCGTTGATGTATTTAGTCTGGAAAATGAAATTGAGTTGTTGAGCTTCGTTTTCTTCCTGCCATTCGTAAAACCAATTACAGGAATGAAATCTCCCAGTTGACATTTAATTGGCATCACATTTTCCATTGCAGATCTTCTTTCATAAAACTTCTTTGTTCAAATCCAAAATAAATAAATTGAAATAATTTTAAATCACTTTTTTTTAAAAAAAAATAAATACACAATCACAATGAATTAATTTTTTGGGTTTTGATTCTAGTTTTCTTTTATTATTGTCAAAGCAATTAATTTGAAAGTGATCAGAAAAAAAAAAAAAAAATTGAGATAGATGAAAGGTTCTTTTCCAATTTACTTCAGCGAGCTCTGGACATGTCCTGCTAATTGCTCACTATTCAAGAACTATCATTCAGATTCAAATGGACCTATCTTTGCCCAACGTCCTTTCTCTTATAAACCTTCTCCAAGGATGATGTTAAGTTCTTTTCGTTATTTCACTCCAATTACTCAATCAACACCAAAAGATGGCTCCATTTTCTCCTCCATTGCGCCAATATTTAAAACAAATCCAACCTCATCATTATCATTACAAACTTCTTGGTTTGAAGATCTCATTGTTTTGGAATCACAAGATGTTGCATCACATATTCATCACTCTCCTGCATTAGATCTTCAAGCAACAGTGGAGAATAGTATGGTATGCGTTCTCTTTCATTTTTCATCATAAATTGACACATCAACTCCATTAATCAATTTATTTATTTATTTATATTATTTAATTTCAAAAATATAATTAGAAAATAGATCCAAAGTTTCATCTCAATCTAGCATCATTGACTTTAAATTATAGATATGAAGATTTTGGATTCCAAATCTCAACATTTTTAAAGGATCAACCATTAAATCAAATTGATACTAGGTTATTTATTGATTTATTTTATATAATAAAAAAAATTTTTGACTTAACATTCACATTCTTTATTTAGAAGAAAACATGAAATTGGAGGGGGAATAAGTCTTTGTTATAGATATACAAAAAATCTTTCAGTAGGAGGAGAGACAAAACTTATTCAGAACAAAATTGATTTCGAACATTCAACATCATTAATTTCAAGTATTGGATTAATCTATGCTATTGATAATTTTTCACATTTTACTTGTCAAACAAATTCAATTTCAGAATTTGAAGCTCAACTTTCAACCAAAAGAACATTTGGAAATATTTTTATAAATTTCATTCATTCTCCAAACCGTGAAGATCTTTCCCCTCTTTCATTTACTTTTGAAAAAAAGCAATTTTTAGATTTTTCTTCACTTGATTCAAATCTTAAGACAACTTCATCTAAGGTAAACTTTTTTTGGAAAAAAAAAAAAAAATTACAATCAACTTCAATATCCAATGTCAAAAAAAAAAAAGTTTCAATTGGGAGCAAAATCAGGAGGAAATTTAAGTTCTTTATTCGAAGTAGCACTTGATCATCTTAAAATATCTGTAGGATTTAAATCTGAATTTAATGTATATAGTGGTAATTGGAAGTTTGGAATTCATCTTTCTTCAAAAACAAAAGATCAAAAAATTACTTTTCAAACATTTTGAATAAATTCTGAAAAAGTTTTTTTTTAAAAAATTTATTTTATAATTATTACACTCATTATCAATCTATTTCTATTGAATAAAATATGAACATTTCTTGTGTATTTGTGAAAGCTTTTTTTTTGTTATTCCACTTTTCCATAATCACGAATCTTCATAAAAATTGACAAAGGGATAAGTAATAATATTCCAGTTGTTGAAAATGTCAAAAGTGGACCGAATGCCCAATAAAAAATGGAAATGATTAATGGTCCAAAAGCTCGTCCAAGTTGACCTCCTGATCTTAAATACCCCAATTTAGTTCCTTTTTCAGTTTGAGCAGCAAGTTTAGAAGTCATTGAATTTAAAGATGAGACAACAACTGCTGAAGAAAATGAAAATAAGCTAACTCCTACATATAACATTAACTCACTATCAAATATTCCAAGAATAAAAGCACTTAATATCAAAGATAATATTCCTTGTTGAATCATCTTTTGTTCTATAATATTTTGAAAATTGGGACAAATTATTAATACAATTAACGAAACTATGAGTGAATAACTAATCAAATAAATTAAAATAATCAACAAATAAAATTAATATAAATACCATTTTGAGATTTACGACGTAGATAAGTTCCTTGAACAATGGCAGATAAAATTCCAATATAACCCAATAATTTTCCATTTTGCATATTTGAATAATCAAAACGATGAAAGGTCAGAAAAGTTAAATTGAACTCAATTCCAGAGAATAAAAAAAGGAAAAGGAAATGAACTAAATAAAGTTTGTTGAGGGCATTTTGAACTATTAAATTTGGTGAAATTGTTGTTGACTTATTCGTGGTTTCTTTTTCTTTTTTCTTGAAGACCATAGTTTCTGGAATGAAGAAATAAATAAAAATAAGATCTAATATCGATAATGTCAATGAAAATAAAGAAGCATTTGAGAAAGGATGTAAATGGAAAAAGTCTTCAACTGATGCAAAATAAGCTCCTAAAGCAGGTCCAATTGTAAATCCTATTGAAAATGCAACTCCAATCATGACCTATTTATTGATTGATTGGTTTTTAAAAAATTTGATTGATTGGTTTATCAAATGAAAAAAAAAAAAAAGCATTACCATTCCTTTTGTTCTGGACTCTGGTGAAGTAACATCTGCAACAATTGAAGTTGAAATTTGAACAATTCCTTTACTCATTCCACCCATTGCTCTTGAAAGAAGAAATAATGAGAAATCATCAGCAAATAACCATAAACAATAAGAAATACATGTTCCAATCTAGTTTTTTTTAAAAAAAAAATTGATTGATTCAAAAAATTGATTCAAATTGATTACCGTACAACAAAGTAATACAGGTCTTTTTCCAAATTTATCTGAGTAATATCCAATCAATGGAGAACAAATGAATTGAAGAATTGAAAATAATGAGCCTAATATCCCTCCAAAAAGTACAATATCTAAATCCTTTTGATCTGAATGAATCCATACTTTAAGAACATTCACTCCATTATATAAAAATCCAAATAGGCCAACCTTTTTATCAAAGAATACATTTTTTTGAATCAAATCAACATTTTTTTTAAATCAAAAAATCAAACAAACAATCAAAAATTTTCTTTTCTCATACTTGACTCTGATTCACTAAATAATGTTGCAAGATCCTTGGGAAAAGACTACAATGAAAAAAAAAAAAATTTTTTTTTTTTTATTGTTAATTTGATTAAGATTTTTGAAAGAAAAATCCACAATTAAGTCTCAAATACAATTCGAATCAACCAATTAATCAACAAACAAATAAATCAACAAATAAAAATTTCATTTTTTTTTTCTTTTTTTTTTTTTAAAATCCATAACTTGATCCAAAGAAGAATCAATGATTAATTGATCAATTGATTGATTATAGTGATTGAAAAGAAGATTGAAAGAGAAAGAAATGAGTTATTACGGTAAGATTGAAGTGAAAGCAAGCAAATCAATCAGAAGTGATGCGAAGGTCAAGCCCAAAATTCCATTCCCCGCCATTTTTTTTTTTTATTTTTTACAAGTTTTTTTCAGTTTTTTTTTTTCTTTTCTTTGAAATTGAAAAATAATTGAAAGCTCTTTGAAATAGTTTTATTATTATTTCTTTCTTCCTCCATCATATTCTGAATCAACGACATCTCTTCCTATTAATTTTGGTAATTAATTTATTTGTGAAGAGAAAGAAAAGAAAGAAAAGAAAGAAAAGAAAGTTAAAAAAAAAGAAAAAAAAGAAAATACTCTCTCTCGAATGTCCAGAGAAATCCATTGTACGTCCTTCTATTATTTTTATTTTATTCGTTTAATTTGTCTTTGAAAAAAAAAGTTGATAGAAATTTTTTCAATTTACCTGCTCTAAATCTTTGTGGTTGTTGATAATTATTGAATCTTTGATAATTTGGCTATTTGGAAAAAAAAAAAAATATTAGAAAAAGAATTTTTGTTGGAAAAAAATTTAAAAAAAATACTTGATAATTTCTATGCATTTCTTCGTTAGGTAAGTAACCCATAGGGACTCCAGGGGGGAAACCCATTCCCATTGGCACCATTGGTACTCCTCCCATTCCCATAGGCACCATTGGTACTCCTCCCATTGGCATTCCCATTTGATATCCAGGAGCTCCCATTATCGAGTACCAAGCCAAATTTTGTTGGTGTCGTAGTTGTTCTTGAAGTAATATTTTTTTATCTTTTCGATTCCTCATTTCTTCTTGACAAACTTGTAAAAATGATTTCCTGGAGCTTAAAGGATTTGCAATATCTCTTTTCTTTTCTTGTGATAAAAATTCTTATTTATTTATTTGTTATTGTTATTTTAATGTTTCATTTTTTTTTTTTTTTTTTAATCAGAAAAAACAAACAAACAAAAAAAAAAAAACCTGGTTTAGGGATTGGAATAGGTGAAAATGATTTAGCTTTTGGATCAAATTTAAATTCTTTAGCTTGTGGATCAAATTTAAATTGTTGTTTTGTGACTATTTCATATTAATATTAAGAGTTTAGATTTGAATTTTTCTTGAAAAAAAAAAAAAAAATTAAGAATTTAACCTGGTTTAACTTCCACATTTTCTTTATTTTCTGGTTTAGTTTCTTTTTGTTTTTGTTCTTCCTTTTCAACTTTAATTTCTTGATTCTCTTTTACATCTATCAAATTTAATTTTTTTTTTAAATAAAAATGAAAAAAAAAATTTTTTTTTTCTTTCTTTCTTTCTTTCTCTTACCTTCTGTTGATTTCACTTCTTTTGAAGTTTCATTTTGGTTCAAATTCTTTTTTGTTGACAACATTTGACTAAATTGTTGAAATTCAATAACTTTTTCGGCTTTAATATTTTGTTTCGCATTTTGAATTTTGGGTTTTTCTTTCTCTTTAAACTCACGAAGTTTTTCTGAAAAATCTTTGAATGAATCTGAATTATCTTGTTGAGGAGGCAAGGAAGGCAAATTCTATAGAATTATGAAACATTAAATGAGTTGAGTTGAAACAGAAAAAGGTCGGGAAAAAAAATTACAGGACGAAATTGAACAGAAGTTTTAGTACTCTCAAGACTAGTTATAGTAGTATTTCCTTCAGTATGCTTAGTAACTCGAATGACTGAACTGTAAAGTTCTTCTTCATCACCTTGAACAGCAAATCCTCTTTCCTGATTTTAGGAAAAAACAGAAAATTAATGAAAAGAAGATAAAAAAAA
>Ga0209960_1003656_pt1 | contig 12842 bp, 17 predicted proteins | sample ThiBiot_500_plan_2_FD_183947 | JGI IMG/M metagenome (GOLD analysis project Ga0209960, IMG submission 183947) | Wastewater bioreactor microbial communities from Cape Town, South Africa - Thiocy_expt_500_plan (SPAdes) | ecosystem: Engineered > Bioreactor > Thiocyanate-remediating >... | reverse complement strand
TTTTTTTTGATTTTTTGAAAAAAAAAATTAACAAAATTTATTCTTCTCCAACATTCATGTTAGAAAGTTCAACTTCTAATTCCTCTTTTCTTGGAGGCATACGTTCATTATCTTTATCAGCAACTTTTGCATCATCAAAGTTGCTAATAGCTAATTGAAAGAGGGAAAGTTGTTAAATAAATGATAATCAAAAGAATGAAAAGAAAAAAGAAAAAAAAGAAAGCATACCATTTCTAATTCCCGCTGCTCCATCATTTAATAATCCTGCAGGTAAATTATCAGTTCCCATTTTCTTTTTAAGTTCAGTAATTGTCTCTCTTTCTTCTCTAAGAACTTTAAAAACACGAGAAAGTCTTGCAACTGCTTTGATTTTATTCCTAATAGCTTCTCTCCTTAATTCTTTTTCTTTTAGTTTCTCTTCTTCAGATTTTCCAAAATCTTTTATTTTTTTGAATAAAAATAATATTTTTAATATTAAATGAATAAAAATCATAATGAATGAAATATATATAAATCAAACTGTCAATTTCATTCTCTACTTCTTCATCTGTACAAATTTTTAATAATGAGGCAAGCATAGCAACAACTATTATTTTATTTTTATTTTATTTTATGAGATTAATTGCAAAATAAAAGTAGTATTAAATTTGAACCTTTTTCTCCTACAAAAGGAAGAGACCAAGTAAAAACATCCATAAAATTAGGTAACCAATATGGATGAGGAGAATAATTAAATTGACGAATATTCATAACATTGTTTTCATATTTTAAAACAGCACCTAAAAAAAGAAAAGAAAAAAAATTTGAAATTATTTTACTTAAAAAAAGAAGGAAGAGAGGGAGAATAAATGAATAAAAAATTAAAAATTATTGGAATAAATAAATAACCTTTGTTATTGTAAGCATCTAAATAATTAGGCGCTGAGAAGATAGTAATCAAAGATGGAAATCCAGTTTTACTTCTTTTATACATACGATATCTATTTAAAATTTTATTTACATTTGATTGAATTTTTTGTGGTTTGGAATAATAATAATAATAATAATAATCTCACCCTGTATCTTGCGCTTCATGAGCTCTAACAAGGGAAAGTAATTTATTTTTTTCCAAAAATTGACAAACTGCTAGATATGAATAATTATAAGAACAGCCTCTAGTATGATTGTGAGAAAAGAGTTCGTTGTGATTTTCAGAGCCATAATCATCAAATGGATCAGACCAAAGTAAATCACACATAGGTCCATAAGCTGGTGGTTCTCGAAAACGATTTATCTAATTATCCGGAATTGTTTTTTTTTTTTTTTTTTTTTCAAATTTTAATTAACTAAAAGAAATACTTTTCGAATATCATCTAAAGTTTGAATTTCAGGAGATAATCCACCATGAACACAAAGAAATTGTTTATTCATTAAGGCAGCTAATGGAAGAGCATCAAAAGAATCCATAATTTTACGATAAAGTGCTTCAGAGTATTTATGAAGACCTAGTGGAAAAAGATAAATAAATGAACTTTGAAACAAAGCAATAAGAAAAAAGAGAAGAAGAAGAGATATTACATTCAATTTTGAAAGTGAAGTAATCAGTTAAATGACGACATTCATGATTTCCACGAAGAAGAAAGAATGTAGTTGGATACCAAATTTTAAGTGCAAACAAATAAAAGACACACTAAGGATTCATTAAATCAATTAAAATCAAAATATAATAAAAAATAAATAGGTGAATTGAAGAATGAAGAGAAAGAAAAAAAAGAACCTCCATTGAAAAATATCCACGATCTACATAATCTCCTAAGAAAAGATATCTAGTTGTTGCTGGATCTCCTCCAATTTCAAATAACTTTATAAGATCATAAAATTGACCATGAACATCTCCACAAACTTGATATTATTTTTTTTGTCTCAGAAAAAATAATAAAACAATGATTCGTAAATTTTTTTCAAAAAAAAAAACCTGTTATGGGAGCTTCAATTTCAAGAAGTGTAGATTCTTTCAAAAGTAATTTTGTTGCGGTTTTAATTAAAAAGAGAGCATGTTCATTACTTAATCTTCCTTCGGCAATTAAAAATCTTTTCAAGTTTTCAAGATTTGGTTTTGTAGGATCTTCAGAATCATAAAATTCTTCATCTGTAAGTGGAATTGTGGCAGGAGGAGGAGTTTCTTTTGATTGATTTTTTTTTTTTTAAAAAAAAAAAGAAATTATTTCCAGTTTTTGATATTTTTTGATGTTGAAAGGATCACAATGGAAAAAATTATAAAGTTATATACAGTCCTCTCAATATCCATCAATATTATTTATTTTTCCAAAAAATTTTCATTTTTTTTTTATAAAAATTAAGAAAAGAAATTACCTTTTACATTTCTTTCAACAGTTGAGTAAACTACTTTCTCAACATCAGGGGTTGTAACTTCAATTTCTGTTTCAGCTTCCATATTTTCATGTTGTTGCTCCGGTTCCATTCTTTTTTCTTCAAAAACACAAACTATTTTTTTTTTTTGTCAAAATTAACAATAAATAAATCAAATTTCTTTTTTTAAAATGAGAAATGATAATGAGTTATTTCATTTTTATTGTTTGAATATTTTATTGTCTATTTATTTATTAAAACAATCAGAGAATTCTTTGACTTAAAATATTTATAGTTTTCTTTGTTTTTTTTTGGAATGTTTTTTGAGAAAATAAATAAACAACTCAGACTTGAATTCTCAACTCCAATAATTGATAAATTTAAAAATTGAAAAATCAAAATGTTAAAAGCTATCCATTATGAAGAAATTGGAATGAATCATTAAGAGAATTAGAATTAGAATCAATTAGAACTCCGTTCTAATTAGAAATTGCTTTTTGGTTCGACCGCCAAAAAAAAAAAAAAAAAAAATTTTGTTTTTTTTTTTGATTTTTTGTTTGTTTTTTTCTAATTCTTTCATTTCCAAACTCCAATATCACTTTTTCTTATTTCATTTCCTTTTGTTTTCAACTTTCTTTTCTAAATTTCTTTTTGATTTTAAACTTTTGATTTCTTTATTTTTTCTTCTTTTTATACATTGGTTTTTGGTTATTGTTTGGAAAATTTTTAATAGCTTTTGACTTTGAGAATTTCTTTTGCTTCTTTCTTTTGAACTTCTTCCTTCCAGTGGAACGTTCACTGTTGACTTTTTTTTTCATTTCTTCTCTATTTCTCTATTTCTCTTTTTCTATTTCTTCTTTTTTTGTTTGAACTCAATCTCTTTATTAATTTTTTATTTTGCACAAACTTACTTACTTATTTATTGAAATGGAGAACTATTTTCTTGTATCATTGTTTTGTTAGTTTCAAAAACTTGATACGTCATTCAACTTCTTGTTGGCTCCTGTATTCCCAAAAACCAATTCAACAAACAAACAAACAAATTTTTAAAACAAACAAAATGGATCAAAGTTCGGAAGGCTCAGAACATGAATATACAACTTATTACTCTTACAGAAAGAAGTCAAGTAATTCTTTTTTATTTCATTTAACTTTCATTTCTAATTGAAATATTTTAAAATTTTTTATTGTTCAAAAAGCTGAAGAACAAAATTGGAATAAAGTTCGTCAAAAGTGGAGAACTCCAAAAAGTAGAGCCTTTAACTCAACAACAATGGATTCTGAACTTCAATTCGAGCAATTAGATTTAGACCAACAAACTCTTATTCAAGAACTTAAAGAAAATCAACCAAGATTTTCAAGTAAAGTGCCACTCTCTTTGTTAGTCTCTGCTCTTGAAGTTGTTTGGAAAGAAGAAGAGGATTTTTCATAATTTTGGTTTGTATTCTTATTCTTGTATTGTAAGATTCTGTAATTTATAATATCAAAACGCTTATAAAAGCTAATAAATTCATAAATAAGACTAGGTTGTTGTTTGAACTTGAAATATTTATTAATACTTTCAACAACATAATATTATCTTTTCTATTTCTTGCTTTTTGCTTTGCTTGTTAAAAACCTATATTTATTTTTGTTGTTGAAATAAAAAATGAAGAAAGATATTATAACTAAATAATAAAATGTTAAAAAAAGAGAGATTCAGCATTAGTATGTTGTCTTCTTATTAAAGGCGAAAAAATCTCATAAAGAAGCAGAACGCTTCAATGCGAAATAGTTTCTTGCCTTCTCCGCTGACACGCATGAAAAAACATCATTACATAAATAAAATAAAATAATTATGCTTATGCTTATGATAATAAAATATAACGCATAAAATTAAAAAAAAACATTATGCACAATAATTATAATGCATAAATAATAAATAAATGAGAGATCTCAAAAATAAAAAAATTGAGAGATCCTCTCGAAGAAAAAATCCAAGATCTTACTTTTCAAAACCACGCTTGCATAAAAAAAAAAAGAAAAAAAAGGAAAAAATGGCCTTTTATACCCCTCCAAAAACAAAAATTGCCACGTGGTGATCTAATAGATTAGTGCACATGACTTGGCCAATCAAAAATTTTCATTTATTTCAGGAAACTTTGAAAAAAAAAAGGGGCAAAGGAGAAAAAAAAACTTTGTACGTCATCATTCTAAAGAAAACGAAGAATTGAACCACAAAAAAACAAAAATAAATTTTTTAATTTTGGTTTTGATTTTTTTTGTTTGAAAAGCAAAATAAAAGTAAGAAAAAACAGAAATCCAACAAAAGTAAAATTGTATGATGTTTCAACTTTCAAATGAAAAATGAAAAAATTGAATGAGCCAAAATTTTGGAAAGGATAATTCTTTGGAAAAAAAAAAGTCAAAGTAAAAGTCAATTTTTTTTGGGTTTGAAAAGATGAAACATCACGTGATCATTATCAACATCCACGTGCACCCCAAAAATGAAAAAAATGAAAAAAATGATGTCACAAAGAGGAAAAAAAAAAAAACTTTGGAGCTTTTTTTTGAATTTAATTTCCCGCCAAATTTTTTTCTTTCATTTTTTTTCCTTTTTGAAAGGTTGGCATCTGTTCAAAAAAAAAAAAAAGTTGATTTTTGATTTTATAATTTGAATTTTTTCATAATAATAATAATAATAACAAATAAATAATCAAAGAAGTGATAATAGATAATTTATAAACAGTTTGAATTATATCATTGTAATGTTCGATGATTCTTCTTGGGCTTGTTTGTTTTGATTCAAATTCAATAATTATTACAGAATGAAAAAATGAAGAAAGAAAAAAAGGGAGGAATTTTTTTTTTTTTTTTTTTTTTGACCCAAAAAAAAAATTTTTTTTTTTTTTTTTTTTAAAATTAAAAAAAAAAAAAAAAAAAAATCAATAAAAATCACCTAAAAATCAACCCAAAATCATTAAAAATCCACTCAAAATCATTAAAAATCATTTAACAATCATTAAAAAACCATTTAAAAAGTCAATAATCCTTCTTGAAAAGATTGAAAAGAAAAACAAGTTTATAAAACAATAACGATAAAACAAAAAATAACTAGAGAATGAATCCGAGCCCTAGTCCCCTGACGAGTGCTTTGAATTCACACAACCCGACTCCTTCACAACCTCCACTCAAAATCAAGAACATCAAGTTCTTAACAGGTGAGTATTTGGATAAGGTCAAAGAAGAGTTTGGTTATCTGGAGACTTATTTTCAGACTTCAAGGCAAGAGTTGGAACAGTTGAATAATGAAAAAACGGACCTTCAAAGACAATTGTTTGCTGTAAATTTTTTTCCCTTTTTCTTTTAAATTTTGTTAGTTGTTAACTCTTATTCTTGTTTATATTTATTCAAAGAAAAAATAAGACACAAAAATGAAAATGAGATATCAGTTTTATGAAATTTAGTTTGCAAAAATGTGTTTTTTTAAAAAAAATATTATAAATAAATATAGTCTTACGACTTGATTCATAAATACGAGATGGAAGCTCAAAAACAAAGTGATATGTCAAGTAGATTATATGGAATCTTATCTAAACTTCTTTCGACACTTCCTACAGATGTATTGATCCTTTTTTTGTTGAAACTAAATTTTTTTTTTTTCAAAAGTCAAAAAAAAATAATTTTTTTGTTAATAGATCCAATCAACTTTTCAAAAAGAAATTGAAAAAGCAAGAACTGAAATCGAAAACACATATATGTATAAAGTAATTAAACAACTCTATTTTTTTTTTTCTCTTTATTGGTTAATTTTCAAGAATAATTGGAAAAAAAATCAAATAAAGCAACAACAAAGAGCAAGACCATCACAAATTTCTCAATTATATAATGAATCAAATGGAAATCATCATTTTGCTCATCAATTACCCATTCAACAACAACAACAACAACCAATGCTTTCAAATCTTTCTCCTAATCCAAATCAAAACCAAAACCAAAACCAAAACAATCAAAATCAAAATTCAAATCCAAATCAATCCAATCAAAATTCAACTTCCAAGAAAGGATCAAAATCTAGTAGAACACCAAAAGAAAAGTCGACAGGTATTAAAAATTTGAATTCATCAATTTTCCTGAGCTCAATCAACTTTTTTTTTTTTAGGTCCAAAAGAAACAAAAAAAGTAAAAATTGAAAAATCTCTTGACGCAGATTCAAATAATTCAGTTTTTTTTTTTTTTTTTTTTTTTTTTTTTTTTTTTTTTTTCTCATTCAAATGTCAAAATCTGACTTAAAACTTTTTTTTTTGAAAAAAGTCAAATGAAAATTTTGAAGAAAAAAGTGAAGCACATATTCTAGCAAATTTTGCAGCTCTTGCTTCTCAGGCTACTTCAGGTTTTCTTTCTTTTCTTTTCTTTCCCTTTATTATTTTATTTTTTTTTTTATCAATCTTTTTCATCTAGCTGATAATGGTTCAAAACACCCAATCAAAGAAGAAAAAAAAAAGTCTGGGTATCATTTCTCTTCAAAATTTTTCATTTCTTTTGCTTCCTCTTCCCTTCTTTCCTTTTATTGGTTTTTTTAAAAAAAAATCAAATTTAGTTCTCAAAAAGATGACTCAAATATGATAAATACCACCCCAATATCTATTTCTCCTTTAAATTTAAATATCAATTCAAATATGAACCAAAATCAAGGATCTAATACAAAATCAAATTTACTTCCAATGACACCTTCAAATTCAAATGTAAATTCAAATCAATCCCAAACTCAAAATCCAATTTCTGTCTCTCTTTCATCCTTTGGTCACAATCTCACAAATTCCATCCCTACATTAAACTCCAATTCTGTTCTCACTCAAAATCAATTAGCTTCTAAAATGACTCCAATGATTTCCCCTTCTTTGACCTCCATAACATCTTCTCATTCTTCATTACCTACATATCATCCAGTAAACAAAAGTTCTCAAGTCCCAGAAAAAATATCTCATGTTTACTCATTTTTTCAAGGGGAAGTTGTTTGCTCAATTGCTCTTAGTAATCCTTTTAAACATATTTTCACTGGAGGAAAGGTATTCAAAACAAAACAAAACAAAACAAAAAACTTTATTTTTTTCATTTATTTCTTATTCATTTATTTTTCATTTATTATTATTATTATTATTATTATTTTTTTTTTTTTTTTCATTTTTCTTATTTTTTCTTTCTTTCCTAAACTAGGGAACAGTAAAAATTTGGGACATTCAAACTCCAACAAAGTATATTCATGAAATTCCTTGCCTTGTAATTTTTTTTCTTTTTCTTTTTCTTTTTCTTTTTCTTTTTCTTTTTCTTTTTTTTTTCCTTTTCTTTTTTCTATTTCTTAAATTTTATTTCGTTTTATCATTGAAGAATAATTATATTCGATCATGTAAACTAACATCGGATTCAAAAACTATGATTGTTGCTGGTGAAACGAATGTAATTGGTATTTGGGATATTGTTCAAGTAATTTTATTTTCTTTCTTTTTCTTTTCATATTTGTTATTTGAGAATTCAAGATCTTTATTATTATTTTGTAGCTTCGTTCAAAGGCTGAATTAAAAACTGACGCAGAAGCAATTTATGCTTTAGCAGTAACTGCAGATGGTAAACAATGTTTTGCTTGTTGTTCAGATGGAAAGATTGCACTTTATGATGTCCACAATCAAAAAGTGATAAGGTTGATTTTTTGATATTTTTTTTTTCTCTTTTTCTTTCTCCAAATATACAAATATTAAATCATCAAATGATTTCAAGAAATTTTATGGGACATACTGAAGGAGCAAGCTGTACTGAAATTAGTTCAGATTCAACAAAACTTTTAACAGGTTTTCATTCATTAATTTATTTCATTTATTCCATTTTCATTTTTTTTTTTTTTTTTTTCAAATAATTCATCAAAGGTGGTTTGGATCAAACCGTTAGAGTTTGGGATATTGGTAGCGGAAAAGAAATCTCTTCATCACTTCATAATTCACAAATATTCTGTTTATCATCTGATGATAACAACAATGTGATACTAGGGTATTTCTTTTCTTCTTTTTTTTCATATTTCATTCTTTATGTTTTTAACAATTCAAACTAAATAGACTCGAAAATAATCAAATTGAATTGATAAATTTAATCGATTCTAAAACTCGAAAAACTATTGATCATCATCAAGGTTGTGTTTTATCAGTCAAGTATGCTCCATCAAAAAAATGGTTTATTTCAACTGGAAAAGATTCAATATTTGCTGGATGGAGGGCACCTTCATGTTCTAGTATTTTTGATGTAATTTTTTCTTTCTTTTCTTTTCTTTTTCTTTTTCTTTTTCTTTTTCTTTTTCTTTTCTTTTTTTCTTTCGCGAATGAATCAAAATAATAATAAAAAATACAAAAACAGTTTAGAGAAACAACTTCAATTTTATGTTCAGATATTTCTTCATGTGGAAACTTTGTTGTTACTGGTTCTGGTGATAAAATGGCGAATCTTTACAACCTGACCTACTAATTTTTTTCATACCTTTCTCTCACCTTTTGACAAATTTGTAATTATACTAGAGTTTTTACGATAAAGATTTTTTTTGAAGCTTTTTTTTGAAAAATTTTTTTAATAGTTGATTTCTAACCAAGTGTTAATCTACGAAAGACCTTCTCAATAATCACAATGCCAAAGAACAGACATCATTCTTCAGTGATGTTGCTTTGAAACAATAATTATGTCTTGGAGATCGAGATATTTTTTTTTGATGTCAATTAATTAGAGGTTTCCAATCCAAAATTAAATCAAATTTACTTCCAATGACACCTTCAAATGCAAAATCTCAAACTCAAAATTTAAAATCTAACTTCCACAATTCCATCCGTTGGTTTCTAATAAGATTGGTTCGTGGTCAAAAGTCAAAAAAGAAAAAAATTGAAAAAAAATTTGAAATTTCTAAGAAAATAACCAAAATCGACATTTGATTCGCCGATTCTTCTTTCTTTCAGGAGCTATTCAACTCATTCATTCAACACTTAGAACACTTATAATACCACTTATAACACTACATTCAAACAATATTAACCATTTATTTAAACCCTCTTCTACTACTTCTTCTTAATTACTCTCACAAAATTTTGAACTGTAATATTTCATAAAATATCAAACATTTTGATCAAAAAAGAACATAATAGTTGGGAAAAATGTTTATTGTATGAATATTGGACTGACAAGGAAATTGAATTGGTAATTGGTAAATGATAAATGAGAATGTATTTCATATTCAAGGATGAATATTCAACTGCTGTTTATTTAACATGAATTATTGAATTGAATTGAATTGGAATTACATAGTTTGAGTCTAAAAAGTCAAAATTCAAAAAGTCAATTATTTTCTTACTGATTTATTTATTCTTCCATTGTAGTGTTTTTCAAATGGAAGGTCCTATCAAGTTTATTACTTTAGATGGTCCAATTGAAGACGAAAATTCAAAGTATGTTATTATTTATTTATTTTATTTTATTCATCGTATTTATTCATTGCATTACTATTTAATTTCATTAAACAATATAAAAAAGATATGCACTCAATCCAGAAGCTGTTAAGGAGCTCAATAAAATTGAAGGACACATCAGTGTGATCTCAGTTGCTGGATTATATAGGACAGGAAAAAGTTTTGTTTTGAATCAATTGGCTGGTTCACAAAATGGATTTGATATTGGTGCAACAGTTGGTAAGTTTAAATCTTGATTCAAAAGAAATCCAAGAAATTAAAACAATTCCAAAATATTTATTTATTATAATTTATTTGTAATTAGAACCTTGTACTGAAGGAGTTTGGATGTGGATTATTGATGCAAAAAAAGCTCACCCTAATTTAGCTCCAAAAGATTCCACAGTGATCTTATTAGATACTGAGGTTTTGATTCTTTTTTTTTTTTTGAATTATTTGTCTTCTTCAAATCTTTAATTGTTTTCTTTAGGGATTAGGATCTTATCAAAAAACAACAACACATGATGTCAAAATTTTCTCATTTGCTGTTCTTCTTTGTTCTTATTTCATTTATAATTCATTAGGAACAATTGATGATAATGCAATGGATAAATTATCATATCCTTTTTATATTTAAAATATTATTCTTTCTTATTATTTTTGAGAACGATTTTTTCGAATTCATCCAAAATGCTTTCAAAAAAGAAAACAAAAATCAAATCCTTAACTTATATTTAATCTTGTTGTAGAGTTAACAAAATATATTCGGGCTCAAGGGGGAGAAAATGGTCAAGTAATTTTTTTTTTTTTGAGTCAAAGTTATCAAGATTTAAATTTTAAAAAATCTTTTTTTCAATTTTTGATTCAAAGGATCCAGCACAACTTTCATATTTTTTCCCAAAATTCCTTTGGCTTGTTCGAGATTTTTCATTGGAACTCATTTCTGGAGGTAAACCAATTACTGCTGAAGAGTACTTAGAAAAAGCCTTAGTTCCTTTAACAGTTGAATTTATTCATTAATTAACTGATTTTTATTCAAAAAAATTAAAATCGAATTTTAAATTTATAGGGTGATGACGAAGATATTCAAAGTAAAAATACAATTCGTCAATGTATTACACAAGCTTTTCGTGAAAGGTATAGATAGTTTATATTGCAAATTATTCATTATTTTTGAAAAAAAAAAAAAAATTCAAATAAATCAACCAAAATAATAATAATAATAATAAAATTAAAAACAGAACTTGTTTTACATTAAAAAGACCAGTAAATGATGAAGAACTTTTACAAAATCTTTCTGAAATCTCAAAAGATCAATTTCGTCCAGAGTTTTTGAAACAAATGTCAGAGCTAACTGAAATTATTTATTCAAATGTTAGACCAAAGAAATTATATGGACATTTTGTGAATGGACCAAGTAAGAAATTTCCATTGAAGTTTTTTACTTTTTTTTTCTTTTCTTTTTTCTCCTTATTGATTTTATTTTTCTGGATTTATTCAGTGTTGGGAGTTTTAGCTGCAAATTATGTTGAAGCAATTAACAAAGGAACTGTTCCTACAATTAGTTCAGCTTGGGAATCTGTTGTCAAAATTGAAGGAGCAAAAGCTCTTGAATCTGCTCTAGCACTCTATGAAAAATTGTAATTTTTATTTTTTTTTTACAAATGATTTGAAAGAATTCCTTTTTTTAAAAAAAATAAAAATAAAAAATAGAATGGAAGATGCTTTCAAAGCTGAACCAATTATGGAATTAGAGAAATTAGATCAAGTCCATTCTCAATCAAAAGCCAGTGCAGTATCTTTATTTAGAAAGAAAGCTGTTGGAGATGATGTCAGATCTTTCGAAGACGAACTTGAGGTTACTATCTAAAAAAATTACTTTTGAATCATTTACTTATTTGAAAAAAAAAATTATAGTCAACCATTTCAAAAAGTTTTGGAGCTAAACAAATTGATAATATGAAAAAATCAAGTGAATTCTGTCAAGAATTATTAAAGAAACTTTTGAAAGATATTTCATTAGCTGTTAGTGACGGATCAGTACAATTTTATACTTTTTTTTATCATTTGAAAAAATAAATAAAATAAAATAAAATAAAAAAAGGTAAATACAACAGAAAAACTTGAAACAAGTTATCAAAATTTCCTTCGTGCATATGAAAAAGAATCAAAAGGACCTGCAAAATATTTTGAATTTTTCAAATCTGCTGGATTAATCTTTGATCAAGCAAGAAAAGTTACTCAACTTGAAGTCACTTCCTTTGAAGAGAAAGGTTTTTTTTTTATTTTTAAAAAAGATCTTGAAAATCATTTTTGTTTATTGACCTGATTTCTAAATTACATCAATCAAAATTAAAATAAAAAAAGCTGCCAAAAAACTTCAAGAAGAAAAAGAAAAATCCAAAAAAGAATATGAGAGATTGGATAAAGTATTGAATGATTCATATTTTTTCATATTCGAAACAAAATTCACTTCAAATTTTCTTCATAGCTTTATCAAACTATTGATGCAGAATGGAAAAAATCTGAAGATGAAGGAAAAGCTTTGAAAGCAGAAAATAAAAACTATATGGTTGAAGTTCAAAAATTAGAAAAGAAACTCAAAAACTATGATTCCCTTGAGCAAGAGAATGCTGAATTAAAGAAAAAACTTCAATCTTATGAGGTTTATTCCTTTTCTTTTTATCTTTTTTTTTTTCTCTTTCCTATTTATGAACTTCCTTTTTCTTTCTAGAAATCAAAACCAAAACCAGAAGATGAATCTACATCAACCCCGTACACTTCTTTTTTTTTGTTCATTCTTTTTCTTTCTAATTATAATCTAAAATAATAATTAAAAACAGAAAAATGGATTCGGAAGACCATGAAGAGAAGAAAAAGAAAAAGAAGTGTTCTATCATGTAAATCATAACAAAAAAAAAAAAAGAATTATTTGCTACACAATTCAATTTTCAGTTTTCAATTTTTGATCCCAAAAGAAATCAACACCCAGACAAAACCGAAAGAGATAAATTTTGAACTAAAAAAAAAAAAAAAAAA
>Ga0209960_1003655_pt1 | contig 12845 bp, 14 predicted proteins | sample ThiBiot_500_plan_2_FD_183947 | JGI IMG/M metagenome (GOLD analysis project Ga0209960, IMG submission 183947) | Wastewater bioreactor microbial communities from Cape Town, South Africa - Thiocy_expt_500_plan (SPAdes) | ecosystem: Engineered > Bioreactor > Thiocyanate-remediating >... | reverse complement strand
ATTAAATATGTAACTAAAGAATTAATTTGCACCAAAATAAAAATAAATAAAAGGGGTGGATCTGAATCCTCGTAAAAAATTAAATTTTAAATTATTAAAAATCATTATGGTGGGTGTATATTTAATATATATATTACCTCGTCAATCCGACAATAGCTGCAATGACACTCCAATCAACAGGTCCCATCAACAAAGTATGAAACAATTTCATTTTCAAATCGTCCCATTCTCGGCTTGTAGAAATTTCCGCTTCTTTAACAACTTTGGTAATTTTTCTCTTTTTTCTTGGGGGTTCTTCCACACTTTTTTCTTCTTTTTCTATTTCTTCGTTCGGATGCGCCCCGTTTTCACCATTGAATGATTCATATTCCATCTTATCTTCATTAACATGATTATTTTGTTCGTAATTAATATTATTATCAACATTATTATTATTATTATTATTATTATTATATTCCGATGCTTTTGGATCGAATTCAAGTTGTACTAATATCATTGCTGTAACTATGTGAATCTTCAAGATCCAAGTCAACAATTCAAAAATTAATCCCTCCCTCGCTTTGACATCTGTCAAGACTGCTTCCAATTTTGGCATGAACGGATGGCACATGATGCCTAATAATTTTTTGATTGTTCCTCGTGTCGCGGATAATTTTTTAGCAACAAAACCTGTCTTATTGTACCAAATGTCTGTATTGAACGCGCTTGTTATTATTGCGGAATAAAATGGACCCAAATCGCGCAAAAAGTCCTAATAAAGCAAATAAATAAATGTACTTAATTTAAAAAATAAAGTTTACCTCATCTGGGGGAGGAATCTTGGCTTGAATCGATGTTTTTGTGAATTTCCATAAAAGGAAATCTTTATCGAACCATTTTGGATCGCCTCTGAAATTCTCGTACGCAGGTCTACTGTCTTCATTCAAAATATTTTTTTCGAGAACTAAATTGCTGACCCAACTAATCTCAGGTGAAATAAGCCTTTTCAACATATCAAATGCGACGTAACTGATTGGTGAGGGCGGGTACTGCGTGATTAAAACCCACGTGCCAAACTTTTTCAAAATGTCATTAGATATTGGTAATTTGCAGCTGCAAATGAATTTTTCATCAACTTACGACGCCGCGATTACGTGTCTGTGGTTTGCAAATGTCAAGTACGAGCGTGAACAACGAAGTTACCATAGGTTCGTCCGGCAACAAAAGTGACACGCGAAATGGTTTGAACAACGCCAATGCCGGGCCTAATAAATCAGCTGCTCTCAAATTATCTATTCAAAAATATATATATTAATATTGTTGTAAATATCCGCTTGCAAAAAAAAAAATTGTTTTAATTGACACGTGTCAACCTGTCAACAACCGTTCGAATAAAGTACGTACTGCGTCGGGATGCATTCAGAAGCTCGGCTACATAATCTTGATGGCCAGTCATCATGTAATCTATAAAACACAACGAGGCTACTGCCCACGGAACTTCTCGCTTTCGAATCGCTTTCATATACCACGTGCCTGCTTCGCGAATTCGAAGAGCATCGAGACACGTGTCACCCGCTAAATTTAAAATCAAAATCGATGTCATTTCCGCGCGGATAAGTGAAAATTTCTCCGATGACTGAGGAACAAATTTCCTTTTATAGTAATTGTCAAGGAGTAACGATGATTGCACATACCATCCAATAATACACTCTCATCCTCAGGATGAAATTTGTGACATTTTTGATACCATCGAAGTGCTTCATCTACTTCGTGCATTTCTAACGTACAAATCAGATCTGCATCGGGCCCGAGAATTTCAGAATATTGTTACATACCTCTATATAAATACGCTATTGCCAAGCACGAATACCAATCTGAATGTATTTCATCCATATACAATCCTACCTAATTTGGAATAGAGTCAGATCCTCTTATAAAATCGCATGTACGGATAGCTCAAATAAGTTATTTAATAATAGTTATTAAATATTATAAAATGAACTAAAATATATGTGATTGGCGCGTACTGTCATTGCGTCTGTTAAATTTCCAACTTTTCGTAGCAACGAGGCCAAGCCGTACAGCGTGAAATTATCCATCTCAAACCGTCGCAATTTGAACGATTCGAACATGACATCTGATAAAGCCTTCAAGGAGCGACACACCAGTTTATCGTCCCTTAATAATATTCATTAATAAGCCTTAGTCAGTGCCTCAGAAAAGATCCTCCAAAAAAAAAAAAATCGTTTGAGCAAGTTTATAGGCGTTTTAAAATTATTTTTGATTTTACGAAATAGTTATTACGTTGATTAATTGGATTTTAAATGAGATTACGTTGGGTTCGGAGATCTCCAATCTAACTAGTCGATCGAAAGTTTGTACGACTTACTTTACGTTTAATGATTTGTGTCTCTTCATAACAGCCGCCAATACGGTGCCCAAATCATTAATATCGGCTTGTTTCAATGCGTCCATTAAGTCATTCGGGTCCCATTCTTTGATCCACTCAAAGTACGCGATCTGTGTATACAATTAATTCACCCTTACTTCAAAAGCATATATGTCAAAGATTATATACTATTTTCAGTTAGTAAAAGCCGACAGACGAGATCTGTTTACCGCGCCAAATGATCGTACACAAAAAGAATAGAAAATTTATAATACGCAATATTTTCGTAATTCATAGTATAGTGTAAATATTAATTGTTTGCTTACCGTGCATTTATCAGCAGCGGATTTGAGTAATTCTGTCAGTGCTTTTGTATATTTTTGTTGTTTGGCATAGATATAACCAAATACCGCTCTCTCGTACCAATAAGGATTTATTTCGCCTCCTTTTATTTGTAATTCACCAATTAGTTTCTTGGAAGCGACGCGATCTGAAATTTTCCAAGGAATAAAATATAAATTTCGATTTAAAAAATGTCTTCGTCGTTAATAATGCCATAAATATTTTTTATATATAATATATGTAATATTAATAAGCTTACTTGTCGTGTAAATTAATTCGTTGCACGGATCTTTGCACTGCTCCAGAAGTTTGTCTAAAATGTCCACCGCAGAAATATCGAATATTAATGCACGACTTATATGGTATATTGCATCCTTATATTTATGCGAATCTATGAGCGTCTTGGCTAATTTACGTTCTTTTTGTGGATCCGCAGTTCGTAGCGTATCATCTTGATGCGAGTCGTCTACAACATAGACATGATAGCCTTGAGTTAGACCTGGAAACATGTCGTATGGGTATGGTGTTTGTAATATTACAAATAAATACGAATGAATCGAAAAAAAAACCGAAACCCTCATTCTTGATAGCAGATTTGACAGAATGGCTACAACAAGTCTAAAAACCTCATCATCGTTTGTCAATTTTGCTAACGAACCTCCAAAAGTCTCATTCAAAGGAGTACTAGTTTCATACTTTTCGTATCTCGAGAGATGTCAATTTCATAAAGCAGCCCAAGTGCTTGAAGATGTATTGGTAATTATTATTATTGTTAATGTCGCAAAATTTTTTTGCCGATAAAATTAATTACATTCGTTTAATTAGGATTTTCAAATGGAAATCTGGGATCAATTTCAATCCCTTTCAAATTCCCTTTTTAACAAAGCCCCATTAAAAATTTTATTCGCATTCAAATCGATAGCATTTTTTTACGTAATTAAAACAAGAATCTTTTCCAACAACGATCAGATTTCTAAAACTAATTTTATTTATTTTCAGCGCATGAATAGCAAATATAGAGGTCTTAGCCACGAAATCGTCAGCCCGTTATTGTTATTCGCAACGAGCGAGAGCGTTTACTATTCAATGTCCTATTTACACTTCAAATTCTTGCCTAAAGGGGTGCGTAGTAAAATAATAATAATGTTCATATTAATAATTTAATAAGAACTTTATTTTCATTTATTGAAAGGATGTTTTACGCGCACTTTTTCTAATTATTTTATTTCTTTAGTTTTTGCCTAATTTGTATAATCAAATATTAGTGGATTTTAATCGTGTGACGGCAGCGTTGGATAACACATTAGAACTATATATTCAACACAGCAAAAATAACGTCAGTTCGACATTTGCAACTGCCACCCTAAATAATTCAAATACCAATAATAATACTAATACGCCTGTGGTCGAAAATTACGATTTAGATGAAAAACGCGAAGAGTCCAAATTTATATCACATTTATTTAAGGAGTTGTGTTTGATTGTTTTGAACAGAAAGAAACTTTTATCCGTGTAAGTATACTATACACCCCTCAATCTTTTCCATATTTAGTAATATTACTGATCAAAAAAAAAGTAGTTAAATACAATGTTAATGCCAATTAAAATTATGTTGAAATTTCCCATCAACCAAATGCTCAGTTAATGTTATATATATTTAAGCAAAATTTCTTCGTTAATGAAATTTTCATTTGCAGATATATGCAGCTACACGCCAGCGTGAAACACAATCTCGAATTTGACGGCATATTACGTGACTTGACGAACATTGAGCGACAGTTGCCTGAAGTTATTCATCACCCGTTGTTGTACCAAATCAAAGATAATCTCGCGTAAGTATAATGATTAGTGAAATATACAATTTACATTTAACTCGGAAAAAACTTGAGATCTGGAACCCTTACCAAAACAATACTCGATTTGTTGACACGTGTCATCTTTTTTTCCGAACTTAAAATATCCAAGTACTATACAAAGCATATTATAATTGTAGTACTTTATCAAACCACGACGACTGATCGCATTTGACACTGTCAAAAAAAAGACACTTTTTGTACCAGTCATTTGCTATTATGATGATGGGCTTACAATACTGATTTGATTCATATACAGCTCTGAAGTGGCCGTCATTCATCGGCTGCTCGAAGCAGAAGTCAATCTCTCGCACGGAAAATTGAAAGAAAGTTTTTTGGCGCTCAACCAAACTGACGTCGCACTCGAATCTTGGCACTTCAAATTTGGCTACGACGTCGTGAGTTAATACAAATTTAAATATTAAATTATTAACATAATTCAATTTATTCGTAAACTATCATATTCTGCACTCGATTTTGATTTTGTTTTTTTTTTTTTTATTAAAACGGTGATTAGTTTAAATAATTCCGTTACATTTTTCATTAACTCAATAATAATACGTATAACTTATATGCCTATTTCCAATGCTACTATAGGACGGCACAATGCTACAAACACACCTCTACAAAGCTTGCTGCGATCTGAACGACACTTTGCAATCAAAATTTAACTTTTATTTTAATTCGTTACTATACTCCGAAGAGTGTTTCAAAACATTGCACTTAATGAGTGGCATTACAAGCATGTTCTGTGATATGTAAGCGATAGTCTAATTTTAAGACGAAAGAAAATTCCTGGAATTAATTTGATCATTTTTTTCGCTCGGCTCTAATTCCGGTTATAATCTTATTGAATTCAACACATTATAACCATACGTCCCCCCACAAAGAATCTGGATTTGATCCCGAACTAACTTTAATTTATTCAGGGTCGAGGAGTTTGTTCGAGAGAATACTGCGCCGTGTATATTTACTGTGGCTGTGCTGCCGTCAATTTCATTGCGCTCTAGCATGGTAAGTTATTGTTAAATTAAACAATTTAAATTTGAGATCAAATCTTGATTTTTGGGCGAGGGTTTGCCTCAGAGACATTATGAATATATTATTATTAATGTCTTTGTCTATTTATTATAGCAGTCTCATGCCTTGGATGGAAGCGCAACTTCAAATATAAATCTGCATCATAGTTTGCCTGCAGCGCAAATAAACCCTCTGGCCCAAGAGGTCGCAAATGATAAACCATTGCCAGTGACTTATAGCAAAGGAAAGGTACATAGTTAATGGATAAAAATTATGCAAACTACTGAACCAAACCAATATTTTTGTTCTTGCCTCGATCCGCATCTCCTTAAAAATTGTAATTACTAAAATTACACGGCATTGAATTTAAAATGTACTATCGTTAATTGATTATTATTATTCAGATCCTGAAGTTGGTCAATTCAGACTGGCACATAATTCATCAAATAATTGCCAACAACTTTCCAACCGGTGCTGCAAAGCGCAGTCAACCGAACAAACCTGCGTATGAAAGTCACGATAAGAAGCATTACTTTGTCTTGAAAATGGACAAATTTGTAATTTCGATGATCCAAGAGACGGATGACAATGCAATCATCGCGCAGAGTATCGAATTTATGGAAAAATTGCAAAAGAAATTGAATTTAACTGTCTTATTTGCAAACTTAGGTCAATAAACATGGTTTAAAACTTCATCATAATACAGTAGTTATTAGGTTAAGCCTCCTATTGGTACAATTATTTCGGAGTTTTTCAAATCGAATGAATTCAGTTTTCTATTTAATCTTAGAAGAATTGAACCATAATACCACGTGATTCGTTGGAAAAATTCTTTTGAATAAATTTTATTATTAAAGTGCTTCTTTACGATAAACGAATCAACATTATAATTTCAATTCGTCTTTGATCAATCGTTTGTAAATAGTCTTATAATGCATCATTAAATTCGGTACATAATCATACGCTGTTTCGCCTCTATTATTTTCAGCCATTGTATCCGCTCCAGCTTTTAAACGAAAAAAAGAATTAATTTCCATTTAATCCACAAAATAAAAATTGTACTTACCGGCGATCAATTTATACGCTAACAAACAGTAAATAGAAGAATTAGCAAAGTTTCCAATTCTTCCGTAAATTGAATCAAGAGCTCCTGTGTGGTAAAATTGACTGGCAATATGAATAGCAGAATTTCCATTTTTGTCTTGAACACTCAAATCAACAACTACAATATTCAAATTAATATAATTTTGTAATTTGAATAATAAACCAACGCTTACTTCCTAGGTTGAGCAAATAATCGAATATTTGCATCCATCCAGGCTAAAATATTCGACGTAAGGAAAATTGAAGAAAAAAAAAATCTTCGAATGACTTACATTTCCTGATATAAGCGCCTAATAATAACACGAATCGTTAATATGATAAATTTATGGAATCAAAGTTAGCGCCTTACCTTTTTTAGTACGTTCAAAAAAAGCGTAGATCCGGCTTCATCTTTTGCTTCGAGCACTTTACCAAGATCAGCGTTCTCAAGTAACTTTTTGAATAATTGAAGTGAAATGGTTGATTCTGACTTCAACGCCGACGTTAAAAAATTGGTTTTTTGCACGATGTCCACCAGGTCGAAATTGCATCCTAAAATGCAAATTAATTTTGAAAAATTACTGTAAAGGATGCTAAAATATCGCTTTAATGTAAAGTACTCAATATGACACTCAAAATGTCACTTAAACGTGTCAAAATTCTAACATTATTTGCAGAACGGTGTTAATATCCGCGAAATTGTAAAAGAATTCGACACAGTCCGCTAACCTCTTTTTTTTTTTTGACACGTGTCAAATGTCACATGGAAACTTACCAGCACCTGATAATTTAACGAAAAGTTGCTCTTTTATGTTCTCAGGTTGTTTGCATTGCAGAATATAATGAAGCGGAGTGAGTCCCGTACTATCCGGCAGGTTAACGTTGCCTAAATTGGCGAAAGACAAAAGCTTGAGATATTCCGCAGTCCTGAAAAAGAATCAATGAATGAATTAACCTACTATAGTGCGTACAGTTCACTTCCAAAACTGTCGATGTTTCGGCAGAACCTGGCAATGAGATATAATTAGTAAAAAATATTAGGATTACTTAATATGGAAAATCTCTCTTACAAATCGAACGGAGAGTCGTTGAAATCATTTTTAATGCCCCATTGATTATGATTGATCATCTTAGACGTAAGACGAATGCCAATCAGCTGTTTAAAGAAAATTAGCCAAATATAGTAATTAACTTATATGTACCAAGTGAAGCAAAGTATTTCCGTGCACATCTTTAACATCAGATGCCCAGTTTCTTTCATCTTTCATGAAAAATTCGACCGTTGTCATCGGGTTAATAATATCAGTGCTAACAAAACAACCAGGGTAAGAAAAATAATATATAATTTGTTGATACGTACTGTAAATGATGGCTAATAAGCTCAAGCGAACCTTTACTGGACGCATTCCAGGGAGCTTCGAGCAAAGGTTGAATTTTTATTGCGAGGTTCGTTGAAATTTGGCTAAAAAAAAAGAATTAGAAATTTATAAAATTCAAAATAATTTGCGTTTATTTTTAATTTTTCCGTTGTAAATTAATAAACAGACTGTAAAATTTATTTACGTTATTTTAATGTTCGTAATGATTTATGCCAATGAATGCACAACTTACACCTCGGCAGGTTCTGGCGCGAAAAACATTGTGTTGTATTGTTCAAGATTTGATTTTATAGGCGAGCATCTCCTAAGCAAATGCAAGTATAACATTAACGCTGAAACAATAAATTGTGTTAGGATAGGACTAAGTGTATGCGAAATTTCGCGAAAAATCAACGTTGTAAGCATCCAAGTTGTACAATACATTAATATTCAATGTACTTACGGGTGAGTTTCAGGGAGGTAGTTTGCGCCTTGATATTTGCATGGTTGGATATCAATAATTGCACCATAGAGAAGTTATCAAACATCATCGCATAATGTAACGGAGTGAAGCCGTTGGCATCGCTACATAAATCATATTAGATGACATAAAAATTGTTTTGTATCTTGTGAAAATAAAATAATTTCTCCCGTCATCAAGCCTGTTTTCTGATTGGTCGATCGTTTTTTCTTGAAATTTACGAACACGACGCTAAACATTTGATTATAGGACGAAATTCTTGGGCAAAATATTATTATAATAGTATTGATACATACGTGCAGTTAATATCAGTGCCTGCAGTAATAATTGGAGATGCAATTTTAGGACCGCCAATGCAAGCCAATAAATGAAGTAAAGATCGATTGGTTTCCTATATATATACATTAGATAGTACATTAATTAATGAAGCCTACCTTTTCAGTCAACGAAGTGTCAAGTGGTTGACCCTCGGCTTGGATCAGTTTCAAGAAATGGGTTTCGAACTGTAATGTTTGCCAAACCGCGCAATGCTTGAACCCATATAAGGCAGCCATTGGCGGAGTAACTCCGAGTCTGTCTTGCGCGTTAATGTTAGCCTTGTGCTTCAGCAGGGCGTCGACAATCGGCCATGAACCGCGGTAACACGCTGCATGAAGAGGAGTCCAGCCATTTTTATCCTAATAATAGCAATGTCCAAATTAAGAAAGGATTTAATTTTCTTTTTGGAAGATGAATCTCAAGACCAGATTCGCCGCACGCACTTACCGCGATGTTTACATCGGCCCCACTCTCGATCAAAGCAATAGCACGATTCTGTTGCACTTGAGATTTCATTTTTGCTTTGCACACGAGAAGTAAAGCCGTCTCACCATTGGTCGTGGTCGCGTTGAGATCTGATGTGATCTGGATGAACTGCTCGATAAAGTCTTCGACCGACGATAAATATTCCCCTTGATGATCAATCTCCAGCGGTTTTTGAACGATAGGCTTAATCCAATCTCCATTACGCGTCAAATAAATTGGTCTGAGGTTAGCGCTGGGCCCCGTTGAAAAAGTCAATTCACCGATCAACGGCTCGCTGACTTTTTCAAATGAAAATCCTCCACCGACATTAGCTGTAGAAGTCAAAGGTACTGCTAGTGAAGAATTTTCAGCGAAATTGAACGCCCCTGATTTGGTAGATGTGGAAGAACTCAATTCTGAGGTTGTGGAACTGAATGAAAATCCGCTCAAGTTGGGAGAACTTGCCAAATTTGGCGATTTCGTAAGGTTACTTGACTCTTCGGTTTTCTTATCATCCGCTTCATCCTCGTAAGTAAATCCATTTCTTTTGCAGTGTTCGTCTTCGATGACGATCCATCTAGAATTACCAACGCGTTTTTCAGGAATTTTAATGACGGCCACAGCTGCTTCTGCGGCCATTACTACGAGATGCAACAACGACATATTATTTGACTCTTCGCGCTTGTCCCTCAAGCCCTCAAAAGAACCAGAACTAATCGGATATTAGTCAATGTTGTAGTTTTACGCCAAAGTTTGCTCCGATGCGAAAAAAAAATGGTAATCAGAAATTTCTCAAAATAATGAAGCCAAAATACTATAAATAGACTTTACGGCATCGTTATATTGAAATGAATTTCAGGTATCAAGGAACTATGACTCACAAATACGACTGCAACCTTCTATGAATGACAATGGCAGCGGTTTGTAAATCGAGCATGCCCAAATCAGCCTTACGAATTTTCAAAAGCTTTTTAGCCTAAAATAATAACAAAGTTTACTCGTTACCGTCAAAGAAAATTATTGATAGCATTACGTACTCGTTCGATATCTTGAAGGAGCAATGTGCGAATTGCACTAACAGTCCAGTTTGCGCCGTTATTTAGCATTGCTTCTGCACAATCGTATCTCTTACCAGACACCGCAACCTAGTCCCAACAAAATAAAATCATTTACAAGAAGAACTTGGAGTTTGAATATCCTTAAGAGCTCTATTACGGACATTGAAAGATCAAAATCTATGAGCGGAAAATTTTATATTTTATTTGATTGGTCGGATTCAAAATAAAACGCCTTTAGAGATTCATTTAAAAATTTTAACTTACGTCTAATACGGTCTCGCCGTTGTGTGAAAAATTGAAATCGCATTTGCGTTTAACTAGCTCATAAACAACTTCAGACGCATCTAAAAGAAAATTAAAACTAAAATAATATTTCTCAAATAATGACGCACCATCAAATTGCTTCGTAAATATTTTCATAAAGACTGGAATACCGTCGATAAGTTTGTTCGGATCTGCGCCATGCTTAAGTAACAGCATTCTATCTTCGGTTTTGAACGCCTTCAATAACAAAGAATCATTTTCCCACGGGAATTCAGCTATTGCACCCAACTCGAGCACTAAGCGTAACAATGAAGTCGACCTTGCTATCGCAACCTCAATAGGCCGAGCATTGTAGATCATGGTACTCTATTAGAAAAGTGTTATGAAATATTATTGTGGCTTACTCAAACTTACTGTGAGTGAATACGCCAATTCAGTTTGGAAAACAGGCCTATAATCAAATCTCATGCCCTTCGAACCCCTTTAATATCAAAAAATATTTAAATAAACCAATTTTCATGAATTAATAAAAAAAAGTTCGTCACTTACTTCTCGTTTATATCAAACTTCAATTCTTTGACTAAATATCTAAATACTTGTTCATCTAATCTCTTTTGCTGTAATAAATAGATCAATTTGGTCAAGCCTTGTCGTTGGTACGTGTACGGTGACCATAGTGGTCCAAGCTTTTTGACTTGTTCGAGAGTAATAGTAGCTAACAAGTTGAATGTTTCGTCAGATATGACCGATGTATTGTTGATCACTCGAACGAATCCTTGTCCCGTGGATGCGGTTCCAGTAGTTGCTTCCCAATTGAAAACTACATATTTTAAAGACGGACACCAGTCGACTATATCAGTTGGTTCGACAGCGAGCATTCTACATCCAACGATTTGTAATTTTTTTGATTTTGAAAAAGTTGATCGTGTTACGAGTCGTAAATCGTTCATGTAATACTCTTCCAAATTAGGCAAACCCTACAAAAATAATTAGGTTCGGTACAATAATGTTAAACTATAATCCCTACCGATAATACGGTCTCTAATGACTCACTGAACGACATTATTGGTGCTTCCAATGCGAGTACTCGTAGATCCTTGCAAGCTGGAGTTTGTTTTGGCTGGTACTGCTCTCTCTGAAACAAAATGCCGGAAGTCATTGCCGAATAAATAGAATGCAAAGCAAACCGACGGAGTGTTTTAATTTGGAAGAATACGTCAACCATTTCAGAGGTGAGCCAAGGCAACTCAATCCAAAGATCCGTCAACAAGTTGCAATAATTTCCTATAAATTTTCCTGTTGATATGGCGAGCTGCTTAACAGAATCTTGAGTCATATTATGTCGCAAGGTTGGTCTTCCGTCTTCATTTAGAAATGAATGTTCAAATTTAGTCCAGGCTGCAGGTTTGTGAATAATATCTCTCCATTTTTTGCATACCTGTAATATTTAAATAAATTAATAAATTATTCGACTTCGGTAATTTTGCACAACGAATATATTTTCATTCTATTAAACACAAAAGTAACAAACAAATCTGCCAGTTATCTTTTCTCGATCCAATTAAATAAGTTGACAAATCTTATAAGGATTATCTTATTAAATCTTATTACCCGAGCTAAAGAAGCTTTCTTTTTTGTTGTAAACCACGAGAAGATCGAAATCCAGGCGTCGTCTATTAAAACCTGGGTTGGAGATAATACAGAGATCCTGGAATCCATTATGATCAGATTTGTTGTATTTAATGGTAAAAACAATTTCTGAACAGCACCAAATTTGATTTGTGAGTGTCCAAAAATGGTCTCGCCAAAAACTGGAGAGAAGTCCACCCACACACTAGTGATTTATTATCAATCCATTAAATACAACGAATGGATACATATTTAATTGTGCGTTATCGCTTCTATACATTTAGTTTAGTTCATTTCATTTCAATTGCCAGTACAGTAGAACTCAATGGAAGAATACACGACACAAATAATGGGATCGAGACGGAAAGAGTGAAAAAGAGCTTCAATGCTGTTGCGCAAAAAGCTATTAGTGTTCTTGTCAGTTTATTAAATTAAACAAAGTAAATATGTGCCACGTTGACGTTACATTAGTTGAATAAGATTGACCCGAAGTCTAATCATACAAACTTAGCTCATTCGATACTACCCATGACTTTATATGTTATTTTATCAAGTTATGTTGTAATCAAGATAATTGTAGTCTTCTTGCTTTGGGGAAGAATTATT
>Ga0209960_1003652_pt1 | contig 12860 bp, 15 predicted proteins | sample ThiBiot_500_plan_2_FD_183947 | JGI IMG/M metagenome (GOLD analysis project Ga0209960, IMG submission 183947) | Wastewater bioreactor microbial communities from Cape Town, South Africa - Thiocy_expt_500_plan (SPAdes) | ecosystem: Engineered > Bioreactor > Thiocyanate-remediating >... | reverse complement strand
ACGACAGCGGCAAGTTCTATTATTGGGGCGCGTCGCTGGTACTGCCAAGATCACCCGCAGGACTATCAAAACATAATATCAAAAACGTGCATTTTATTCCAGGCTATATTATTGTCAGCACTAATCTAGCTCCGCCTCACAAACTCCATTTAGGTAACATTTAACAAATAATTTCCAATTATGGTCAACTCATGTTTTTTTTTTGTTAGATCCAATCGTCAATGAAGTGCAGCAGATCGTTAAATCCGACGATAATAATATTAATAACGATAATTATAATTCAAAGAATTGGAAGCCGATCTTGCATAAAACGCGAGATGAAATTTTCTTGGAATTTTTTGGCAATTCAGTGAAAGAGTTCTTAACGAACTGCGGATTAACCGAGGAACAAGTCACAACATTTGCATTGGTGTTTACTGATATGGGCATGGATGTGAATGACTTGCCGCTGCTGACCATGTCTAATTTAAGACAAATCATCTCTGATCAGTTTATTGTTCTGAAGATAACGCAGCGCATTACATCTTATTATTTGAAAATTTTATCAAACGTCAACAATTAATGCAATAAAACAAATTCATTGTTTTACTTGGATAACAACAGAGTAAAAAACCTACGTGGAGCCTGTCAAAACAGAGAACGGAATAAATTTTCTTCTGTATTCAATAATTAATGATTTATTAGTGAGTTGTTAACTTTAATTAAGCAGGCAATATTTTTTAGGTGTAAAAAAATTCTAACGTTTTTTATCTCTATTCAAAACAACCATTAATGTGCACGCTATTACGCGCATTGCAAGCCCATAAAAAACGAGTACAATAAAATCAATGTGATAATTATCTATATTGAAGCGGTGAAGTCTGAGGCCTGATGTAATGTCGTATATTTGCTGCCATTGGCGAATTTCAGTCAAGTAAAAAGCTTCAGTTGAATATCTAAAAAATGAACCGTAATACACCTCGCCAATGCCAAGCCGCTCAATTTCTCTATTTGAAGGCAACACTCCTAAAAAGGCGTTAGAAATATTCCATGAAATTTGTGACACATATCAAAATGGCAATTAAAAAATTGCTGCCTTCATTAGTTGAAAATCGAAGAAGATGTCAAAGCGTGAGAATTGCATACCTGCAAACATTGCCATGACAAAAATAGCAACAACGGTAAAAATCGATGCTATTTTTGATTTTAGAGCAATACCACCAATCTCTCCGATTGCCACAGCGTTCCAATAAATCAACAAATAGATGATATAGTACCACCCGAAATTTCCGCGGTATGATACAAATGAACCCCAGATGCCCAAATAGAGTAATGGCAATACAAGGGCCCACGGTAAAAACGCCAGATCTGATGGCCATGTTAGAACGTGCGATTATAAACCAATAATTTTACCTTTGCCGATGAAGTAGGCTACAGTCGAGCTGCCAGTGCTCGCTTCGCGGAAATAAATTTGTTTTTCCGGCATGAAAATTCTTATCGCGGCCACCGCAGCTGGAAGAGCGAGACCAATGCCCGTCAAAAGTGCCATTTGTGCTGCATGTATTGTTCAGGTTAATATCATTGTCCATTGAAATGAAATAATATATATTATAATTTATAATAATAATAAAATTGTGGAGACGGAAAATTAGTGCGCTTACGAAACGGATCCGCAAGAGGATAAAGACATCGTTCGACAAAGTCCTTATTAATCAAGGACTGACAAGTAGTTTCAGGCGGAGGTCCAATATAATTTGCACTCATAAATAATAATCCAAACATGATGGCACTGATGAGAACCAACAGCACATCCGTGATTACCGTAAATAGGTCTTTGATTTGCTGTCGGAAAAATCTTTAAAAAAAAATAGAGTTAGACACGCGCGCGTAAATACGCATCATTTGATTGATAAAATCCTTTTAAGGAATGTACCTGAATCCAAATAACCAAATTTGTCTCAGGAAAGACGCTGCTTTTCTTTTGGGAGGTTTAGTGGTGTTATATTTAGCAGCTGGCTTGATGACGGAAAAATCTTCCACCGAGGAGCTCGTCATTAACCGGTATGAAGTCATTTCGTGAGTGTTATTGTCCCTAAAAATGATATTTACTGTCATAAATTTTCCTTCACAGCATCGGAGAAAAGAAATATCAATTCTTTTCACAAAATTATCCTGACATCTCAGCGTTTGTAAATTAAAAAATGTATTTGCTTCAAAAGGTTTTGAGTTACGTAAATTATTCCGCAGGTAAGGTACTCCAGTCTTATTGCCTACCCTACAAATCCATCGTTCAATGAAACTTGATCGTTTTTGTCGGTGACGCTCTCATACACGACTTCATTAGGCAATGGGAAGAATGGTTTGTACTGGTCATCGAATTCTTTTTCGAAGCGATCTTTCCACGCGGATAATAAATCCACAGGCTCTTTTGTTTTGGCTTTAACTTCGCCGCATATGACGTCTAAGATGAAATCTACAAAAAAATAAAATAAAATGAGAACTGGTGAAACCTTTTGTTACGCATTTTGGTTTGACACATGTCAAAATGTCAAAACTGTACCTGCTGGATTTTGATGAGTTGGGCATTCATATCCGAGATTTTTGAAATAGGGCAACACATCTTTTGAGGGGCCCATGTATAAGATGCGGCCTCCTCGTCCGAACAGAATAACTTCATCGAACATGGAGAAGATGTCGTAGCGCCTACAAACCAATTAAGTAAAGTGATTTCCAAAAATAGATAAACTGCTGTTAAGAACATACGGCTGATGAATGATAGCAAGCACAGTGAGACCATAGCGCGAAACTTTTTTCAAAATTTTTACAACTTCCAAGCCGTTAGTACTATCTAGCCCTGACGTAGGTTCGTCTAAAAATAGAATAGTCGGGTCTGCTACGAGTTCCACACCGATATTCACTCGCTTGCGTTGTCCGCCGGATATTCCCCGCGAACTCACACTACCGATGAGTTCATTTTGGACATCTAAATAGGTCACAGATATAAACACAATATATTCAACATATAATCGGCGTTACGTACCTGTCAAGCGCAACAACTTAATTATAGAGTTTACAATCTGATCTTTTTGTTCGCTCGTAGTGGTACGAGGCAATCGGAGGTCTGCGGAGAATCGAAGCACCTCTAATTCATCGTTAAGTAATCTAAAATAAAATAAAATTACAATTACATACGTTTTACGCTCATGTCATGGTGAATTGTATCCTGATACGTCATCGTGAGTTAAATAAAATAAAATTGATAAAATTATTAAACAGGCGTACATCAGGAGGTACATATCCCAAGAGCCGCTTTAAGTGATGAATACGACACGCCATGCCGTTAATAAAGACATCCCCACCCATTTCTCCGTAATGTGCTTTGCCAGCGAGTGTTTCTAAAAAGGCAGTTTTTCCTGCTCCAGAGGGACCCAAAATGGCGGTTAATTTACTAGCGCGGATGACACCTGTCGTCTCGCTGATAATTTTTTTCTTGCGCTTTTTTAAAGAGAGTGCCAAATCTTTGAAAGCAATGTTGACTTTGAAAGTTTTTTCTTTGAAAACGCCCGGTAATTTCTCGCTCGCTTGTTTCACTTTCAACTCGCGGCTCTCGGCTTGTTTTTGTTTATGAGCCCTCCATTTTTTCAACCCGAACCATGCTCCGGCGGTGATCACGGCGACGATGGCTGAAAATATTAAGACTTCAAGACCATTATGTTCGGAGGTTCCTTCCGGGCAAACAGCAAATGGTGAACAATCTGAGAATATAATTCGTCATTGGTCTAACGCACACTAACAAAACGATTCTATACGTACTAATATAAATAATGCTTCCAATAGGGCAATAAGACCCTTCAGGGCAAATGTGCTTTTCGTGTGGGCGAGGACAGTAATATCCCGCGGGACACAAAAGCGGAATTTTTGTTCCGTTCGGACAATAGGTCGCTAAACAAACGAGGGGATATTAATATTAAATCCATCAAGTATATATTGTAATATCTTACTCGGCTGGCACCGCACTTTGCTCACCGGAGTTTCGCAATAAAATCCAGCGGGACAATCATCTGGAGCGTGTTGACCGCCGGGACAATAAGCACTAAGTTATTTCGTCAATCAAAGCGCCGACTGTATGCCTGACTCACCAATAAGGCCCCGTGACTTTGTCAAATTCGTCGTGCTGTACCTCGCAAGGACAATTATTTGGTACAGTGACAGCGGGTTCGACGCAGTACTGACTGCGAGGACACCAACGATCTTGGTCGACTGACCGCGCCAAAGGACAATACTCGCCCAGTTCACATGGCTTGAACAGAGTTTGAAACCCTCGGCTGCACAGCAATCAGTTCAACGACCACTCAAAAAAAAAAAATCGAATAATAATATTACCGTTCCATTAGCGTGGCGGTAAAATATCCAGGCGGGGCGGGAATAGGTGTAGTATAAGCAGTAATGCAGACCTACCGCATATCATTAGCAATCAAGACACAAATATTCAGCCGAAAAGTTTCTTACATTGCCTTCGGTGCAGTCTTGAGGGCGAACCATGCCAGGCCTGTAGCACGTGCGCGACTTGGCGGAACTCGCAGGACATGTCAACGGCGAAGTCAGACCGGTGGCTATAATGTTAAGGTGTTAGGCTCGAGTACCCCAGAGATGCATAGCAATACGAAGTCTTACTTGGACATTGGTAGCCTGCGGGACATGGTAACTTCATGCCGAGGCCGCCAGGGCAATAACTGCCTTCGTTGCACAACAACTAATGAACAGAGAGAGTTAGTTCACTGATTGACATTTTGACATTTTGACAATCAATCAGAGTAAATAACATACCTCTTGATACGAATTGACGGTGTAATAGCCCGGATGGACACCACGGAAAACACTCGACGAGAATGAATAGCAATACGCACCCAGCGGAGGACAAACCGAAGCATATTGAAGAAAATCATTCAGAGAGATAGACCTGGCCAAAAATAGTAATCAATTAAATAATTCTTTTCGGGGAAATTTAAATTCTTTTTATCAAGTTCGAAATACTTACACTGCCCGGTCACAATCAAACTCAATCTCGTCATCCCAATACATATGATACAGCAACAACTCCGTTGCGTTATAACCACTTATTAACGAGCACACCTCCGCAGTCCGTTTCATTGACAGCAGCTCGTATTTGGCTCTGCTCATCGAACTGAACACGTGCATGCCGTTCTTGCTCACGGCCAGACTATTAATTTTTCCGATGTACAAGTACGATATCATTTCATCAAACATAATACTTCCGCCGTAGTCGCTCTAGTATTACGATTAGATTACCAAATTTGGAAATACGCGAAAATCTCCTACCTCGAATTGTTTTTCCGAAAGCCCAAGGACCCATAACCTTCTCCCAGCAGCGACAAATATCGCCGTGTAAGATTTATTTGACTTCATGTAGTCGTGATAGAGCGCCAGGCCAATATTAGGCACATCATCGCGCGGCCCTTGAAGTTCGACTGGCTTGATGTTCCTCGCAATCACTTCCTCAATCTGAGCACATAATATATTAATAATTGTTCGTACTATTTAATATATTGTTACCTTAGCTTCAGCAGCGATGCTAATACTATGGATGTGGGAAAACCGTAATTGACAGCGACGATCGGGCCCGCGATAAAAGTTTGGATTAGCGCATGGTGCCTCCCTAGGAGTAATTAATGAATATGATAGAATCATGGTAAAAGGACGTACTTTCCGGCTGGATTTCCAACTCGAACTCTGGTCGGATCCAATTGATTAAAATCAGCGAGCAAAACAATTTTCAAAGTATTGATCGCCCGGCCATTAGTACAGCCAATCGCCAGCCAAAAATTCTAAATATATTTTGTTAATGCATGTCAAGTTTCCCGCGAAATTTTTCAGTTTCATACGTTCAATCCAGACTCGGTAGGCAATACTATAGGGGATAAATTCGTTATTCTTTCTCCTTCATGGTTGTCAGCTATCGAATAAAATGTAGTTAAACGCCTCGGATCCAGCCAATCCATTGAAACGACTAAATATATGTTAGTTTGTTGGCCGATATTTAGTTTGACACATGTCATTTACAAGTGTAAAAGCGAATTACCTTGTTCTATATCACTATGAGCTAAAATATGAACTGTATATTCATCATATAGGACCAAATAATCAAAGTAAACGGTGCCTTGTTGGAATTTGATGTGTTTGACTTTAACTGAACTATTAGGATCGTCGTTATTAATTAATATCCTCTTGTAATAAATTAATTCCCCTTGGATTTTCTTGCTGAAATAAATGTAGCTTTTTTCGCACTGTTTCACTGAATTGACGATGGCAACTTTGTTTTTTTTTTTTTCAAAATAAGTTAGCTAAGCCAAGGCAATAAATCGATGAATTTTTTCATACTCGTGTCGGTATCAATGGTGAATGCCGCAGTAGAAATAATGATTGACGAGCAACCCTGATTCGATGCAATTTTTACTTAAAAAAATTAGTTATTATGTAGAACTGTAGCATATTAAGATTCTTACAAATGTATTCCATGTAACTCCAATTCGCGTAAATTATCCACACGATATTAGTGCCCGTGTCATAATCGCTAAAAATCAAAGCAACTTTTTGCGTGCCAAGTTGGATCGCGAACATTCCATCTTTATGAAAATCCATTGTGCTACCTTGTAGTGTCTTTTTTAAAATATCCTAATTATATTTGTTAAATATTATTCTTTACTGAAAAAAAAAGTAGTTTCAAGTTCCCTCCTTACCATTTCAGAATTTAATTCCTTAATTATTAATTGGTGGTTGGTTGTTAATATAAACAATAATCTAGCTGTTCTATACACATTATTCGCTGTGCTAGCATTTTCGATCTCGCCGAAAGCAACTTTCTCGATAGCCTAACAGAAGTTATTAAATAAAGCTTCAATTACTTTAATAATTTTGATTTTTGCATACGTAACACTCATCGTAAAGATTGGTAGATGAAGGCCCAGCTTTCTCGCAGATTGGGTATGTAATGTTTTCATAGGTCCAAGCGTAATTTAATCGGTATGGAATTCTATTGAGCGCTCCATTCATGCACCTTCACCGTATAAGTTAAAAAGCTAATTGTCACAGCAGATCGGTTTGATATTTGATTGAAAAAAAAAAAAAAACTCAGTTTACACTCAATATTTCGAAATAAATTCAACGGTAAATACAACAAATAATTTGAGACTAGTGGTATTAATACAAACAATTACCATGTGAAGGTTTCGTCCGACTTTTTTGCTGAGCACAGCTCTTCGGTTACGACCTCTATATTTTGGGCATAAAAAATATGGAGCTGACTAAGCAATAGGGTTATAATAATAATTGTGGTGTGCATGAACCTGGAGTAGCAAAAAATGAAGAATTTAAAAAGTTGACACTTTGACAGGTGGTTAGAGTTGAATCTTTCTTATGCGATATTGCTTCGAACTCTTTAATAAAATACAAATTATCTACATCTTCTTATGTATAGTTAAATCACTACTAATAGATTGTTCGTCCAAGTCGACGAATCCGGGTGCTCTTTTACCCTCACTTTCCGTCTCCTCTTCAATGATTATTCTTTTAGTTTGGTTCGTCTGTTTTGATGCCTTTGGTTTAAGTAGGTTTAGGTCAACATCTTGCGTGCCTTTTTCGAGAAGAGTAGAAAGAATTCGCTCCAACAGCTTTGATAATTGACTTGCTGAGGGTCTTTCTTCTGGATCTGCCGCCCAACAGCTAAAATAATAGTAAGTATAATATATTACGTTGATATTAAATAATACCTCTCAATTAATTCTGTATAAACATTAGGACACTCAGGCGGGATCTTCTCGCGTTTGCCAGATAATACGAACTCAGGAATGTCCCAAGAGAACTTCAAGAATTCATACGGAGCTTTTTGGGTGAATAAAACCCAAAGAAGAATTCCAAAACTGGAAAGAAAAATAAGTGCGAAGTCTTAAAATTGAATTTTCTTACCTGAAAATATCGGCTTTTAATCCGTAGTTTTCTCCTTCTAGTATTTCAGGCGCCATATAAATAGGAGTACCAATACCAGTTGTGTATTTGTTTGCAATAATTTTTTCTGAAACCGCTCGCGAAGTGCCAAAATCAGCCAATTTTACCGTGACGCTCGACATATCAACCGCGGTAGAATTCAACTAAAAATATTTTCAATATGGTTCATTATAATATTTGAACAATTGTATTCTTACGAGTAAATTTTCGGGCTTCAAATCACGATGTAAAATTCCGTTCGAGTGTAAAAATGACAACGCACGCGCTGTGTCGAGTGCTATTTTTAGCTTAAGTGTATAGCTTAAAAGACCTCGAGTCAACAGTGACTATATAAAACAATTGTTTAAGGTGGGTTTAATGAAAATGTATTATCTGTGCACCTACCGCAACATTGCCTTGCTCAATATATTCCGTAACAATCGCCAATTTACCAGGGACTTTCGACGCACCAACGAATTGCACTTTTTTAACAGTTAAAATATAATTCATCTAGCGACATATTACCTATATTTTTGTGCCTGAGTTTGTTCATTAAATCAATTTCACGTTCAAACTCCTCGAAAATATCTTGCTGCATTTCTTGAACTTTGAGCACTTTAACAGCAACCTCTTGCCCTCGATACTAGCATTCAAATAGTCAGCACCCAAAATAAGAATTCCCAGTGTCAATTTATAGTTCCAACTTACAGTGCCTCGGAAGACGGTTCCGAAAGTTCCGTCACCAACCACGTTTTGAAAGTCGAAGATTAACTCATCAAAATCAATCAGGGGCGAAATTTCCGAGATGAGACGTTGCGTGATGAACGTGTGCAATTGCATTTGAGGAAGTTCAATGCCAGTTATAACGTCTACTTCGGTTGTCATGTGCGAGGTAAGCAGTACTTTGACCTCGACAGATTTGTCCTAACAACCCTCGACAATAAGCACATAATTCATCGTCATATCAAAAATGATAGATTACCTTTCGAACTTCACCGCTTTCAGGGGTATAAATCACGCTGAATTTTGGACTCAAAGGCGGGTGCATGGTGAATAGAACAGATGAAGGCCCACCATCAATGTAGGAAGACAGCTGATTGACAGACAGCACGAACGTGTCCACGTACGTCTGACCGACACGCATTTGATTCAACTTCAAACCAAAATCTAGTTTTGTTTTGGACAGCTGATGCGGAGAATAGTGAGTCTATATAGTGAAAAGTGACGGACTTACGGTCAATGGGAATGTTTTGTATTCAGTGAAAAGCGTCTCCTTCGGCTGCCATTCAATCGACGGAATGGGCCGTGGAACACCAGCATTCGTCTTACGTACAGGAGGGTTGTACGAAGCCATATTACGATACCCACTACGTGTTTTATGTTATGTTTAGTCAATCATATTGTTTGAATACTTACTCATTTGGTTGATCGTTGTTGTTGTTGATGATTTGCGCGTACTTCGATCTTCTTCTACGGGCCAATAATATAATCGCAGCTACGACGAGGATAATCAAAACTCCGCCGACAACACAGACAACTATTACTATAATAGTCGTCTCTCGGCTCAGACTTTCGTCTGGTAGAATGGCAGGCTCTTGTGCGACAGGAACAATAACAGTTGGCTCGGAACTATTCTTCTCCAGTTCGCAGCTATCTTCGCCCGCTATAGTAATGTCAGCTCATATAGACAGTATTTAAAAGCTTTGCAAATCTTACGAACGAACCGCAGGGGCGTTTGACAGACGCCACCCCCGAACCAGGTACAATCAATATTTTGACAACTAGCACAATCTGCGTTAGTCTCACATGGATCAAAGACGCCACAAAGTTTGTCAGGCACTGGCGTAAATCCGAGATGCCTCATGCACGCACAAGTTGATAGATCACATCCAAGACCACCGTTGCATTCTGAGCCAGGCATTTCAATGCATCCTAGCAACGACGTCAATGGGAGTTCGTGAACCAAGTTAAGCTTACGTGAGGTGCAGTCTACTGATTCGGGAAAAGTCATCTTTGAGCCCTGCGCACAACGACACATTTTACACATGTGTCCGCCATCGCACTCTTCACCATCGTCGAGCACGCCATTTCCGCAGAGCTGTGCCGTACAGTCGCCAAACGAATCTTCGTAGTAACCACTGGAACAGTTCGTGCATCCTGTAAAAACTGTTACAACAAATTACCAAGTATGCGTGACTTACGGTAGCCTTCACCATTGTTAGTGCAATTAGTATATCCTAACTGGCCACACGCTGACATGCCCAGTGCACAGTGGTTTATTTCGGTACACATGTACCTACCATTGACAGGTGTCAAAGAAAAACCCAGCGGACATTGGGGGCAATCTAACGTTAAGAATGTTAATACAACCAATTACATAATACTATACTTTTGGCATACTTGGATTGGTTGGGTTTACGCATGATGTCACCGGCTCTAAAATCCATGTTAAGTATTCCAAGTTGAATGTAATTACGAATTAAATTACCATCACATCGTCTTCCAGTCCATCCTCGCTCGCAGCTACAATAGCCAAACTCGGTGCACGTGCCTCCAATACCGCATGAGTCACAGACACCTACCATAAAAGGGTAAAGGTTAACATCTTGATATTACCCTCAAATATTCATCGTACATCTTTGGTGGATACATTGCGGCACCCAATCCTCGGAATTAATGATAAATAGCACTGTATCTTGCTGAGAATAATTGAATCGCTCAAGCGGATTGAATTTCACAAAGCGATTAACCCCCCAAAATTTTAAGTCCAAATTTATATCGCTCACATTTTGGCACTATTACATTGTCGTTAGCACGTGCGGTAAGTATTTTAAAAAATCTTAGTTGACACCCTATGTATTATAATAGCATTGGATGACTTACTGGCGTTAAACATTCGGCGGGAAATGTTGCATAATTGACCACCGGACTATCTCGAATTGCAACTGCACTACCGAGGCCGAACCAAGTTATAGTCTCTGAGCGTATTATTATTAATATAATGTATACTTTTATGTACACTACTAAGTATACCTTCTTGCACAGTTATAGTCGAGGTTGGACGGTAAAACGTAAAGCCTCCTGATTCCCACATGTACTTTGGTTCATAATGTGTAGCCAAACTCGCTAACGAGCTGTAGTAAAATAACAATTTGTTATCACCGATTGAGAAATATAATATACGAAACAATCGGTAGTATTTTAAGGGGGGGGTATGAAATTAAAAAAAATTATTCAGTTAGTTGCTGTTAATTCAAGTGCAAAGTACCTGTCTGCATTAACGCAATACAATCCCTCTCGAGGAGGTACGTCTACAAAAGTAACGGCATCGCCAATACGAAAGCCACCTAATTTGGTCAACAGTTAAAAATCAGAACAAGTATTTGAGTTTGCAATAATTATTAATGCTATAATTTACGTTAAAAAAAGTAATAAAAGCGTGGGTCTTATCGCTTGTTATCATAAAATAATATGTTTGCAGTGGTAAAAAAAAATTGTTAACCTGGGCAAAGTGGTCGCCAAATAAAAACAAATCGCCAACCATCCATCATAAATCCCACTCTCAGATACCAATCTGCTGGCTCTACAAAATGAAACTTCGGATTTACTAATAAAAATACTTTTTCGTTAGTCAATGCACAAAATAATTTTATTTCCTAGCTCAAACAAATCTTAAGAAATGACTATGATTTACAAATATTTAATTACCTTGGCATAAAGTAAATCCGACAAAAAGAGCTAACATCCAAAATTTGTCACTCGTTACCATTTTTTTCTTACACATTCTATGTACTGTGCATTGTGTTATATAAATATGATTGAGCTATTATAAACATTTCGAAATTGTTAAGAATAGGTTGACAGCTGACACGTGCGTTTCGACATCCCTCTTTTCCTCCATTATTTATAGAGAATCACCACCGGTCTAGAGAACAATTAGTGCTCATGAACCTAATTACAACCGTTTACATGCACTATACAAGCTAGATAGTTTGAATCTGCACGTAGATTCTCTCGATAAATTACTACCAATAGAATTTATGATTACAGTAGCCACCAGGATTTTTCTCTAGGTAACGCTGATGATAATCTTCGGCCGTGTAAAAATTGCCTGCTTTCTCGAGAGTGGTAGAGATTGGATCTTTAAATTTTTTAGCTTGTTCGAGGTCGGCCATAAATTTTTTGGCTTCGTCCTTTTGCTCGCTCGTGTGGTAGAAAATAACTGACCGGTATTGTGTTCCTACAAAGAAAGAACAGTTAGATGCAGAATATCTTAATGTCTCCTTCTATAGCAGGTCTTTCGTTCTTTGTTAACATTGCGTAGTGTACTTACCTCTGTCGTTGCCCTGTCTATTGAGGGTGGTCGGATTGTGCATGCGGAAGAACAATGTCAAAAGATCGTTGTATTTAACTTCATTTGGGTCGTATTCTACATGCACAACTTCAGCATGGCCTGTGTCGCCTCCACAAACGGCCTAGCCAACAATAAGTAAGATAAGGCGAAAAAAAAATGCACGCTGAATTTAAAAATGCAATTCATTTATCATTCACGCCAATCCATTTTTTTTTTTTTTTTTTGTATTTTAGATACTATTGCATTGCTGTGAATTTTAGTAGGAGTATATTTAAAATTCAAAGTAATTTATTTTTGGAACTCAGCCTTACTTCATAAGAAGGATTCTTTTTACTTCCACCCATATATCCGACAGCAACTGATTTTAATTTTGGAAATTCCTTTCTAAAAAACTTTTCCACACCCCAAAAGCATCCGCCTCCGAATGTAGCTTGTTGAACTGCTGCTGAGGCCATTGTTATCAAGCAAACTAATAAGAATAGTGTTGTTTTGTTAATCTTGTTTAACAGTTCTGTATTTATTTCAA
>Ga0209960_1003649_pt1 | contig 12873 bp, 9 predicted proteins | sample ThiBiot_500_plan_2_FD_183947 | JGI IMG/M metagenome (GOLD analysis project Ga0209960, IMG submission 183947) | Wastewater bioreactor microbial communities from Cape Town, South Africa - Thiocy_expt_500_plan (SPAdes) | ecosystem: Engineered > Bioreactor > Thiocyanate-remediating >... | reverse complement strand
ACGGAGACTCACGAGGAAGATTCCGCTTCTCTGACATAGATATGCATACAACTATGCCAAAAGAAGAGTTTCGACATCTTTTTAATTATACGTAACGGTTAGGAACTTTCGTAGTTATAAAAACATTTACAAGAAGAATAAATTCAGAAATGAAAAAAATTGAAAATAAGAAATTTAAATTGGACCAATTTAGGGAGAGTTATTGTAACGAAAAAGCTGATTCGTTTGCTGAATTCTTGACTATTGAATTGGCAATGAGTTTGGTTTGATTGTTTACTCCAAGTATACAGTCGATATTTTATTGATAAGATAAAAGTTATACGAATAGAAAGATTAACATGCGTAGAAAGAATGTAATAGTATGTGAGTCAATCACTGAACTGATCTAACTTCAATTGAACTGAAAGTTCGATTGACTGGTTGACTGATTGACTGATCTATGTTCGATTGACTCGAGGTATTTATACCTAGAGAGAGAAGAGAGAGAAAAGAGCGACAATAGAGAGAACATCTTGCACATATAAATCTAACAAAGAATTCATGAGAAAGGTAATGGAAATGAGATCATATAACGATAAGTCAATCTGTTGCTTCAGATTTAAACAATGTAACACGATTAGCATTACAAATCTCGATGAACGATGAACGACGTCAACTGTTCGACTGAGCCACATCATGTGTGAATGTCTTTATTTGTTCTTTTCCGCTTCATTAATTTTGCTCGTTCTGTTGTCGGCAGGTGTGAATGAACTTCTCTCTATCATTGAGTGTTTCTTTTCTTTCTTCATTAATTCATTCTGTCTCATTGATCATCTTCTTAATTCTTCGATTTGTTTGTTCTTGGCACAATTTTCTTTAGGAAAATCAGAATTTTTCTTCACCTACAAATATACGCGATACAGCTATCGTCTTAATTTTTCTAGCAACATGCGTTCCAGTAAATAGATCCACTCCGACAACAAGTGCAGCTACACTTCTGATTTTCTTCCAAAACTCGCTAATATTCTCAACAAACGTCTAGCAGCTCGTCAGCGTCGCTCTGCTCCGCTACTCACTACTAGCCGCTCAAGATGTTCGCTGTGAATACCAAACAAGGCTTTCAAGAATTTTCAAAAAATTCGAGAGAAAATACTAGGTAGTAAATTTTACAAGCGGCAGTAAAACATGATTTTCGTCGAAAACTAACATCAGATTCGGATTCTCCACACCCGATTACCCTTGGTCAAACCTTATGGAAAATCTGAACTTCCGGTGTTGGTACTACTCCAGCTGGAGAATACCAGCAGCAAAATTTTGATGTTCGGACATCAGATTCGAACTCCCCGAGCCCGATAACCTAGGATCCAACTAACTTCGGACCATAAATGGTCAATATTAGTCACTATAATACGTACTGTTTCCTGATTGGACCGGACAAACAAAGTTTTAAGACTTTTTCCTACCCATTTTAGAAGCCTATAACCCTTTCTTTCAGAAAAGGGAATAAAACAGTTACACTTGATTAATTTCGATAAATATCATAATTAGAAGCAAATTATTGAAGCATACTATTTGATAATATATATAGAAATAACGACATTCAAATAATTCAAATTTTTGGGTTTTGATTTAAAATAATGAATAATGACACAGCAGTTACGAAACAAGCCATTGGTCGACATGGTATTATTGGTAGTCTCTATGATATTCGTAATGATCAATTTGAAGGTGGAAATTTATTCAATTGCGTTGTATCATCACCAATCATTTTAACAACAGATTGTGCAAGTTCAGAATATCTTGTCGATGATAATAAATCACAAAGTGCAACATTGAAGAATCTTAATATTGAAGGATCAATGAAATTAAATCTCTTGGCTGGAGTTATTGTAGCTGAGGGTTCAGCGAAATATTTAAATCAAACAAAAACCGACAGTAGAACAGTTCGTGTTACATTTTCATTTAAAGCCAAAACTAAACATGAACATTTACAAATCAATATGAAAGATCTATGTAATTATATTTCGCATGATGCTTTAAATAATCCAGATGCAACACATTGTGTTATCGGAGTTACGTATGGAGCATGTGTTGCGGCTACATTCGAGCAAACAACAAATACTTCGAAAAAAGCTGAAGAAATGGAAGGCAAGCTTGCAGCAACAATTAAAAAAGGAATAGTTGATGCTGAAGGCGAGGCCAAATTGAAATCGGAAGATAAAAAAGATTTGGATCAAAATTCAATGAAAATCGATCTCTCGGGAGATATTTTAATGGACAAAATTCCAAGTACAATTGAGGATGTTTTTGAGATTTTTCAAAAGGTTCCATCGATGTTAGCCAAACTAAACGATGGAAAAGGCAAAGCAGTTGAATTTGAACTTTATCCTTTAAAACGATTAGCTCAAATGTTCAGTTTGGAATTGAAAATTCAACGAATGATCAAAGAAATCAATAGTTCTCTTATCAGTCGAATTGAAAGTATCTTCGAAGAAATTACTCAAGCAAAACGAATATTCAATGATTTTATTGCTAAAATTGAACCATGGCAAGAGTGGCTTTCACCTGACTGGACAACTCCCGTCTATAACAGACAAACTGAACTTATCGGACAACAAATACACACACAACAACAATTAGCTACGTTAATTCAACAAATTCGTTGTGGTCGAACTGAAGAAGGAAAAATGATAGAAGTTGTCGAACAGTTTAGTGAAAAAAATCCTTGTTCGAAAAGATCTGTTAAAGAATTTTTGAAAGCAAACGAAAGAATTTGTGCTAAAATTCGATCATTAAGTCAATTCGATCCGAGTTCAACGACAGATGAAGAGAAAAGGCCGAATCCAGAGATTCTCTTAAAAGAATTTACATCAATTCGAGATTTTATTTTACGTCATAACAATGATGATGTTGCTCTTCTGCATATTTCCAACGAATGGGAACAAAACGACAAAGACAATTGGTATAAACAACTTCGATATTTCTCCGATCTCTTACAGAAAACTTTGACCAACGAAAATAAATTCATTACTCGAGTTATTGATCATGATTTACATCCCAAACTCAGTATGAAACCGGACAATTGTGTCATTTTTTATGCACATAATGGTGCTATTAAATCTCGTGATTATTATTTAACTTCATGGGGTTCGTTCGTTCAGTTTGATCTTTGAATTCAATTCGAAATCTATGGTTTTCTTTTTTAGAAACTTTATCTCCAATAGATATTCGGAAAATAAAAATGACAAACAAATTCTTGTTTTTGAATAACAAAGCGATTGAATTGTGGCATAAAGAATTCATCAAACGATCGTTCGTCTTATATTCTATCTACTTTGCACAATTTCATTTCTATTTATTTTCTCTTTAGTCCTCAAGGACAATTAAACGAAGAAGAATTCACTGCTGCATTCAAAGAACATTATTCATCGTAAATTTTCTTTAACTATAGACTCGATTGATTTTGTTATTTGTTGATCATTTTAGAGGAAATGCAGGACCTTATTGCAGTCATATATTTCATAAGATTGATAAAGATCATACTGGAGCAATTGATTTCACTGAATTCATGTCAGCTATGTCTTTATGTTTATTAGCTGATTTACATCAACAACTTCACCTTGTATTCAATCAATTATTCAACAAACATTTCAAATTCTCGATTTTCTTTTGTTTTCACAGGTTTTTGAACTTTGTTGTCATGAGAATTCAAACGAAGTTCATTATGACGATTTAATTAATTTTATTGAACTTGTTGCTGAATTAGAAGGTGGAGAAGATGCTGTTGATCCTGTTGCTGCACAAATAGCTGCTTGTAGAATTATGGGAACCTATAATGAAACAACTCATCAACATCATTCGCCAACAAAAGGAATCAATGAAGAAGAATTTATCAAGAAGTTAGCAGAGTTTGTGTTTTTCGTCAAACTTTGATTTGCAAATGAAATTTAATTTATCTATATGTTTTAGTACGAATGAATATGAGTTGATCCTGATGTTGTTACCACTTCTATGCAGTCATTATCGAATCGAACACATTTTCAAATGTATTATTTCTTTTTTTTTCAGAAAGATTTTCCGATGATCATCTTGGACCAGGCAAAAAACGAGATCTCGATCTTACAAAAGAAGAAATTCATAAAAAACGAAGAGACATTTTAGAAAAACTGTAAATATGATTTTGAAATTCTAGTGAGACATATCATTTATTTAGCCATCGAGGACAATTAACAAAAGCAACTTATGTCCAAGAATTGAAAGATTATAATCCAAAGTATGGCAGATAGATGATTTGATAAACATTCATATATGCAGAATCTTTTCTAGAGGAAATCCAGTTTCATTCTCCAATCATATTTTCAAAGGAATTACTAAAGGACGAAATCGAGTCATTAATTTTGATTTATTTTTAAATGTTCATCAATTTTTACACGGAGAAGATCCTGATCAAGTGTTGACAGCAGTGAGTTGAGGATTGTTTCGAGTGAATCTTATAGATATACGTATATAGGCATTCAATCTTTGTAATATCGATTGTTTGGGAGATATTAGTTCGAGTCAAATCGAAGTATTTGTCAAAGCCGTAGCTGAACTCAATGAAGGACAAATTGAAAGCGATCCATACGATTTGTCAACGTACGCTCTCAAACATCCGAAATCAATTGCTAAATCGATCATCAGACATAGTACAAACAAGAATAAAGATCAAATTAAATGCAGTGAATTCGTTCAATGGTATTGATTTTGTCATATATTCATACTTGTATCTTATCAATCAAAATAATTTTCATTTAGTTGTAAAAATGATTATTGGTTATGTAAAGCCATTCTACCGGTTAAACAAAGTTGATATTCGCGTTTTTCTTTTCTGTTCTATGTGAACATCTATTTCTATTTAGATGATGTTCATTGTGGAATGCAAAAATCGAATCATTCGAAACCTCGCATCAATATTGCTACAATTGGTCATGTTGGACATGGAAAAACAACTCTTACAGCTGCGATTCTCAAATGTATTTCAACATAAATTCATTGTGTTCGATGCATATCCTTGTTTTTTCTTTGAATAGTTTTAGATGAAAAAAAACGAAAAACCGAAGGGTACAAGAAAATCACGTCAATGCTCGAAGATAATCAACATCCATCACAAAAACAATGTTCGAATTGAATTATATTTTCAAAAAAAGAAAGAAAGAAAATATTTTTATTTGAATAGGTCATATTGTTGAAGTCGAATATGAAACTGATGCTCGACATTATATTCATTTTGATTGTGCTGGTCATCCGAAATTTCTCAAAAATTTGATTTCAATTGCTGGTGTTATCGATGGAGCTATTCTTGTTATTGATGCAAACAAAGGAATTGAACAACAAACACGACAACATATTAAAATTGTTCGCAATTTTTCCGTCAAACATATTGTTGCTTTTATTCATCAAACGCAATCAGTAGATTCGAATATTTTAGAAAATATCGAAAATGAACTTCGAATTTTATTGGATTTCGATAAAAATAGTGACGATTTTCTTCCTATAATACATTCAAAGAGCTTTCCTCAAATCGAACCAAAAATAATCGATCAATTGTTGCATGCAATCGATGTCATCATTCCATCGCCAAACAGAGACACGGATAAACCTCCATTGATGTCAATTATGGATCGACAACAAATATCTGCTAAAGACAAACCGATCGTAGTCAAAGGTGTTCTACACAAAGGAACGATTCGACAAGGTGATCGAATTGATGTTGCTGGTTATGGAAACATTATTCCCACGATTGTTAAGAAAATCAAACGTTCAAATCAGCAAATTGATCATGCTCAACATGGAAATTATATTAGTTTACTTTTACAAGATCTAACAAAGAAACAAATTCGACGTGGTTTAATTCTTTCGTTGACAAATACGTCAACACTTCATCAACGTTTCACTGCCAAAATCTATGTACTCAATCAAGAGCAAGGAGGAAGACATACACCTTTCTTTCAAACGTATCAACCACAAATTCATTCAAGAACTTGTTCAGTTAGAACTAAACTCATTTTTCCTCAAACGATTCAAAAAGTAATGCCAGGTGATAAAGTTGAACTTACATTTCAATTATGTAAATCGATTGTTATTCAACAAGACGATCCTATTTTCATTTGTGAAGGACATCAATTGATTGCAACTGGAACTGTTCTTCAAATACTTGACTAACTTTTCTTTTTTCTTTTCTTTTTATTCTAGATAAAATGACTTCTTCTTATGAACAAACAGTTGTGTTACTTCGTCAACTACAATCGATCTTAGCCGACAAATCTATCAATAAGAAAGTTCAAAATCTCATAAAAAATCTCACACAAACACAACAATTATTTAAGAAATTACTCAATGTTATCGAACAACTCAATCAACAACAACAACAACAGAATATCGATAAACTTGAGTCGATTTCAAAAGAATTAATTCATTTAAAACAGTTATTAGATGAAAATCTCAACAAAATAACTGTGAATTCAAAGATAACTTCATCTTTCAACGAATGTCTCTTAACTATCAGAGAACAGTATCGAATTATTCGAAATCATGTTCAAACTTTAGAACAGATCAATGAGAAAATCAATCGAAAAATTCTCAAGAACAAACATAAAAATGAAATTGGTCAATTAATTGTTCGAGCTATCAATGAGAAAATATCCAATTCCATTTGTTTGCAAAATCAACAACAAGAAATAACGAAATTAGACAAACAAAAACAATCGAAAATTCTCAATGAATTCTATGATCATTTTCTCAATTATATTCCATTGATTCGACAGTCATCAACAAATATCTTCGAATATGATCAAGAATACATTCAACAACTACATACTCTACAAAACAGTTTATTCAATCACAAATCTGTGAATATCAAAGAATATTTTCTGAAAATCAAAGACAAATTAATTGATCACAATGTCAACTATTCAATGGACATTTTACTAGAAGATTTTGTTCGAAATCCATTAGTTCACATCAATGTCTCGAATAGTTCGCAATTCTATTCGATACAACTGAGTCAATTATTTCAACAATTGACAACATCATCACATCTCAAATCATTAACAGTTTTAATCTTTCATTTAGATCGAAATTCATTTCAAAATTTCATTTTATCGATCTTTCAAAATCCACGAACGATCGATGTCATTTTCAAAATAATTTATAACAAAGGAATTCAATTGTATTCAAATTCAACGACAAATTTCAAAGAGAAATTCTTCGATTTATTTCAATTGATTCTATCGAATAAAATCGAACTTCTCGATCGATTACGAGATTCCATTATTGATCAAACAAATCAACAACAAACATTTCGTCTTCTTTCGGATCTTTACGGTCAACGTATTCAATGTTTACATTCAATGGATCTCAATCATGTTAAATATTTGTTTAATTTTCTCTTTTTTAAATCACTAACTTACAAACAAATTGATGATGTTCCAACACCATCATTATTTTCACATTTATTATTCTATCTTCATATGTATGAACTCAACAACTCAAATTCTATTCAAGAACAACACGAACAACATTTAATTGATCTTAAAAATCAATTTATTCAACTTTATAATCAACAAAATCACAAACATTTCAATGATTTAGTTGACACACTTCGATTACTTATGAACATTCAAACATTCGAGTTTCGTTTGAAAACAACTCAAACGATTCTTTCTCAATTCAATAACAAATCCAATTGTCAACTTGAAACATTAAAAATCTTCTTTGCTGAATCTCAATACGTCAATGAACTCTGTTTAAGACTAATACAAACATCGAATAGTCATTTATTCGAACAGATTTGTCATCGAGATTTAACTCATGATGATGATCAACTTCTTCTCTGTCTCTTATGCAAAATATTCAAATCTTCATCGGATTCAGATTCAGATCAACAAGACTTCAACAACGAATGTCTTCAATTATCCCAATCTGTCGATCGATTTCTTCGATTTTATGATCATCAACAACCGATTTCTCAACAACTTAAACAGATTTCGATTGAACATCTTTTCAATGGATTGAATCAATCCAGTCAAAGCACTTTTTACGAAACAAATCAATGTGTAATAATGATTATTGATAATATGATTAATTATCATTTTCAACATGTTATTCATATTATTAAAATCGAAAATTCAAATCAACAAGTTATAATCGATCTTTTTAATCGAATTTTAATAAGAAAAACAGATTTGACTTTACATGATTGGACACAAAATACAAGTCAATTAGGTGATCAACTCGATTTCTTATACAATTCTTATCAACAGTTGAAAGATCATCAAATTGCAACTTCAGCTTTCATCGACGATTTCATTCAAGATCCAAATAAAAATCAACAAAATCTTCTTATGAAAATTCCAACAGATCAAGATAAATCGTTCATAATTGCTGAAACTGTTAGGAAAATAGTTGAAATGAACATTAAACAACAAGTCTTCGTTATCACTTCTTATGATTATTTAGCTAAAACAAACTTTGACAAGTATCGAAATTATTACAAAGATTTTAATATTGAACCTTATTATTGTTCAAATCAAAGTTCAATCAAAGATTTATCTAATGCACATGTAATCTATGCGGATGTTCAAAGTTATTTTAATGTTCTACGAAAAGATACATTTCATTTGTTAAATAATTCACAACGACAACAACAAATCGATTTACCAAATGTTGAAAATGCTATTTTAATTCTGGATGAAGTTGATTCGTTCATTTTAGATTCAGATCAAATCTTTCAAGTTGCCTTTCCTTTTCATTTGCATAATTTTAATCCAACAATGTCTTTCGACAACAAAGATGATTTGACAAAACTGTTTCAAGGACTTTTATCAAATGAAGAAAAACTTCAATTTGCAACTCTCATTGATCGTTGGTTTGACAAATTAATAAATGAAAAACAGAATTCATTTCTTAATCAATTAATTCAACAATCCAAAGCTTATTTTGTTCATTTTTATTTACATCCTTTATTGTTCTTTTCCAAATTTAAACAGATTATTGGCTTTTCAACAACGATGACATCGAATACACTCGATCGATTTAAATCGTTATTCGATACGAAGAATTGTTTTTTCTACGAAATTCCATCTGCTCAAGCTTTGACAAATGTTGCAAATCAACGCGGATTAATTAAGAAAACGACTGTTGATTATCTTGATGCGATTGAGCAAGATATTCAACAGCGATATACAAAACAACCCATCTTAATATTTGCTGATGCTGCCAACAAATACGAACAAGATAAAACTGATTATGAATTGATCTATGACAGATTAATTCAAGCCAAACAAACTTTTCTCAAAGATGTAACTATCGTTCGAATCAGTAAAGAACAAGAGATTTACACAAATATCAATCAAATTGGAAGATTAGGTTCAATTACTTTAGCAACAACAATTATTGCTCGAGATGTTCACATTCCAATTCAAAGAAACATAGAAAAAGGTTTACATTTACTATTAACATATTATCCACAGAGAGAGCATATTTATCAACAAATCATTCAACGAATTCCAGCACAAGGTTCGTTTTCACAAATAACAAGATCGAAAAAACATTTCATTGATCCATCAACAATTAGTATTGAACCAAGAAAGAAGATCTTTCATGATATTAATGAGTATTTCTACACGAATATTCATTTGAATTGCAATCAAACAAATCTCGTTGAGAAATGGAATTTCTTTTCATGTTTAATGCAGCAAATGACCGACACTGAAATCAATCAAAATGATCTTACTCTATTTATTGATAAACATATCTTCAAAAAGGAAGAGTTACAACCTAAGACATCAGAAAAGAAATTTCGTTTTGAAAAGATAAATCCTTTTATTTGTTTTCAGAAAAAGGTTGTCGATTAAAATTTGGTTAAGTCTTTATACACTAACACATTCAACAGTTGATTTTTTAAAATCTAAATAAACAATGAGAACAGAATTTTACTGTTTTGTAGATTTTAAATGGCAACTGCTGAATATGATAGTTCTGCTGACGACGTAGAATCGGCAAATAAATTGGCTATCCAATTGATTGAAAAGTGTTTTGAACAAAAGGTTCAAGGTGTAATCCCACCAGGACCATATAAATTTATTCTCAAACAACTAAATCGGAGCGAATCGAATAGCGCAAAAATACCGACGATGAGTTATTTACATGATTTTCATAAGAAAATTGGAGAAGGAATCGTACAAGTGGATGCAACTTTTGAAATAAACGTCGATAATAAAATAAAACAGTTTCCAGCGGGAGGCGATTGGAGAATTCGAATTACAATTGACGCTGATACTCCTCCACCCCCACCCTTAAGCACACAAGGAAAACATATAGGTTTCGAAGTTGACTTCAAAGGAATTCCAAAAGTGGCTGGTCATATTTGGTGTGATGCTGTACCAAGAGGAAGACCTGGCATGGGTGTTAGTATGAGAGAAAATACTATAACTGATTGTGAAACAACAAAACTTCCAAATGGTGATCAAGTAATATTTTCACTCAAAACATATAGTATATAATTCATCTTTTATTTGTCATTGAATTTTGCTAAAATAATAATCGTAAATATGTCATTTCTTTGACTCATTGCCTCATCTTAACGATAGTGTGTATATCGATGCTTTTATTTTTTTGTAGTTGTTGTTGTCTTTTTACTACTAATGGATGAGAAAGATGATATTATACGACAAATATTTTGTGAATATGATGATTCATTACAAATAAAAACTATATCCCGGCCAAGAGATGGCTATTCAAATTCAGTTTATTTTATCACATTTGTTAACGATTTGCATGAGAAACTCATTTTAAAATTTATAAAACCTGGTGATATTACTGAAGTTGTGTTCTATGAACGAGTGCGTCAAAATCTTGTGGATAATTATTTTCCAGTGCCAAAAATTTTAAAATATGACGCAATCACTCGAAATTATTATATATCTTCAAAATTATGTGGTCTTCCTTTATCCCAATTATGGGATTCGATGACAAATGAACAGCGTCTTGAAGCCTATCGAGAATTTGGTACACTCGTAGGACGACTACATTCAAAGTTTACCTATGAGAAATGTGGTTATTTACAAGGCCAACAATTTCATAGTTGGAAAGATATGTTTCGTAGTATCATTGAAAAACAAATTGCGCAATTTAAAGGAACCGTTTTCGAACAGCTTAGTAATACGATCTACGAGTATTTGATGCAACATATTCATTTGTTCGACTGTGAGATAATACCTCGATTATTACATATGGATTTGCATTGTGCGAATATTTTAATGATCAATACAAAAATAACCGGTATTTTAGATGCTGAAGATGCACTTATTGGACATAATGAATATGAATTGATGAGAATTGAAAAAGGACATTTTGAAGAAGCAGAAGATGCGAAGTACCGAAATGAGTTTATGTCTAGTTATACGAGCTATGTGAAATTAGATGATGGATATGAAGAACGACGACGATTTTATTCATTATCAAGAGAATTAGTTGGAATGAGATGTTTGCTCGATTATGGTAATGATTATGCACAAAATGGGTCCATAGAACAGGATATGAAAAAAATTGAAGAAAAAGTTAAATCCATCATTTTAATGTAGACTGATTACACTGATGGAATTTTTTTTTATTAAAGAACATGCATTTTTGTTTTTCTTTGTCTTAAATGAATAAATTAAATGTAATTTTGCCTGCTTGTTTAACTCGATTGACATTTTCAGCTGAATTACAGCCATGCTGCTGGCAAGTTAGAAATGTTGCATCGGCATCGACGGTTAGATTGGTAGAAAAAAATGTCTTATAACGTACAGCGCTATTCAATGGTTCTGATTCGTATGGACATGTTGCACAGACTTTTTCTTCGGTTGCTGTTTGATTGACAAAGGCAAAACATCGTGAACAAGTAGTTAAATCTCTTCGTGGACATTCGAAATCATGTCGTCGAAATTCCGAACAATTTGCCGTTTTTGGATCGAACGATGGAATAACTTGAATTAGTGGAACGATTTCTTGTTGAAAACGTTCTTCAATCGATAATGAACGGAGTAGTTTCTTTAGATTCACTTCATCATTGCCTTTTTCAATTAAATCATCATCATAATAAAACTATCTTGAGATATACACCAAGTCTATTTGGTACAACATTTCTGCCTTTCAATGCTTCTGTACTAACAAAAATAGTTGAAGTATTTGTTTTTATAATATGCAACATATTGATAAAAGTGTTGATGTAAAACAGTAGAAATACATGCACATGATTTTTTTCTAATTACAAACTCAAAACGATGATTTTTCAGCACCATTAAATTTTAATTATTTCATAAATAAGTATATAAATAAATTTCTTTTCTTCAACTTCAAAAATCTTTAATAAAATGATGAAAATTAATGCAATATTTTCGTCACTATATCGTAGAATATATGAATATAATCTTTTCATTCCTGATGAAGATTATGATGATGAACCACAAGATCCAACCACGGAACTTAAACATCAGAGATATTCAACTCGTTTATATATTCTACTTCTCATTGGTAAACTCTTCCTTCTATAGAATATCCTACTAAAATTTATTTTAGTTTGCATGTACTTTCTTTTCTATACCGCAATGATAAAACCACAAGCTCGCACAATTGTCATTTCGGATATTGATTTAGAGAAATTCGAAAACTTGTACCTAGAACATGGTGAACTTCTCTCATGTCCATGTTCAACAATCACAACATCATATGAAACATTTGTCTCAAATAAAATTCAATTTCATCCTGTCTGCACCAGTTATTTCGTTACTCAACAATGGATTCAAGATTTATATGTACCAGCTCGAAGTTCCTATGGTGTGTTAGATTTTCGAACAACAGCTCTTTCTCAAG
>Ga0209960_1003648_pt1 | contig 12876 bp, 11 predicted proteins | sample ThiBiot_500_plan_2_FD_183947 | JGI IMG/M metagenome (GOLD analysis project Ga0209960, IMG submission 183947) | Wastewater bioreactor microbial communities from Cape Town, South Africa - Thiocy_expt_500_plan (SPAdes) | ecosystem: Engineered > Bioreactor > Thiocyanate-remediating >... | reverse complement strand
TGCGGCCCGGGAAGGTCTTACGCTGACGGAGGCTAACCTGGCTATCTATCTGGATCGCACGTTCAATCTCGTGGACTACCTGCAGTCTCAAGATCGCATCCACCGGATCTCGCAGACACGCGACTGCGAGATCGTGCTGCTCATCGCACAGAATACCGTAGACGAATTCATCGATTTCACCCTGGAGCAAAAGCACCGCGTTGCGCAGTTTGCACAGTTAGACAGTGAAGAGCTTGCGGCAGAAGACGCCATGATGATCAAGCCCGAGGGTCTCCGCCGGCTGATCCAAGACTTTGATTGAGACTCGTTTGGGTGGTTATTCGCGCTTCATGCGCTCTATGCATCGAGTCGTACGTCTTCGACATTCGGTGCCTCGGTAACGTGATACTCGAGCTCTTGAACACCAAGTAGGCATTTGGCAAGCCGTATCGCCTGCGCGCCGTTGCTTGGGAATTTCTCCGACGTCAATGGTTCGTCCTGCATGTTTGCCTTCATGGTGCTGGCCTCTGTCGAGAAGAATTCCTCGGTCAGGTTCTTGGCCTTGAAGCCTCGTTCAAGAACGTGCCGAAGCACAATGATCAGTGCCGTGTAGCCAACCGACTTTCGGATGATGTAGTCGCCGTTCTCATCCTCCCACTCGACCTTGAACTGTTTGGAGATGGCCGTGAAGAAGTTTTGAACGATCTTGAGGATCGTGGCGTCATCGTCGTTCTTGAAGTACTTTCTAAGCGGGCACCTTTTGTCGTCCGGGAGGTCGGAGCCTTTGCCCGTCTTCAGGATTCTTGCGTCCTCGGCGGAGTCTCGCGATATGAGCTGCTCCAGTCTCGCGGCAAAAGTGCCTTGGGAAAGCATGACCTTCCCGTTGCCGTGATGATCTTCACGACGACCAAGCATCTTCAACTTGCGATAGAACGGACTACCCTCGCTGCTGTTCAGCGCTTGCGCGATGTAGTTGCAGGTCTTCTGTGGACTGCGACTGGTCGACAGTCCAAACAGGTCGTAGATAAGGGAACTGGGTACCGGCGTCTGCTTGCTGTTGATCGTAGAGAACACGAACGCCTTGTCATCAAGCGACAGGTCAAACATTAGAACGACCGCCAGGTCGAACTCTGAGCGGACCGCTGATTGGCGCAATCCAAGGACTCGGTGCTGTCCGTCCAGAACGTCCCCAACGATCCCTTCGTCCGGGATGTCAAGCAGGATGACTTGCGATGTTGCTCCATCGATGTCAACCTCAACATTTGCCTCGGTAATGATCGAACTGTCGACGCCAAGAATGATCGGGGTCGGAAACGTCGCCTGTGGGTCAGTCGTGAAGTCCGCGATGTTCTGCACGCGGGTCTTGTTGAAGATGCGTTGAATGTCTTCGCTCTGGGATGACGCGGAGGTTCGGGGTCTGTTCCTCACGCGTTCGACGAAGAAATTCGCAGGCAGAGTCGTTAGATAGAACTCGCCCAGCGGCTGCTGCACTCTGAGAGCCAGGATCCTCATTCGCTGTGTCCCTCAAATCTTTTCACCGTCGAAAGTCGTGGTCTGACTTTCGGCTTGGGCTGAGAGCTTCTGAACTTCCTCACTTCGCTTTTTTGCGTATCGATCGTGCAGGTATTTCGCGCGACCGAGACAGAAGAGCTGAAAGGCAACCACAATGCTGAGGCTCCAGAAGACGATCTGAAGGCCATGTCGAATCGGCGCCTTTTGAACCACTGCGGTGTTGGGCGCTGCGATGGTAGGCCCGTGCGCCTCGACGGCCACTTTGCTGTCGGCGACCGCTGTCGTTGGCGAAACGAGTAACGGCCCAACAAGCCCTGCCTGAAAGAGGATCACAAGGCCGGCCACCACACTCCAGGTAACCTTTCTTCCCAGCATCAGGACTGCCGATTTCTCGCGAAGCGCTTCAATGAACTCGCACGCGACTGCCGCGCAGGCGGAGGAAAGAAGCGCGATCGCGAATGTGTAGGAGCCACCGGATCGAAGATAGCTATCCCACACGTCTGCCAAGCTGCTGGAGCTCTGGTATGTCAGAAACAGAACGAAGAAGAGGCCCGCCTGTCCCACCAGCACTTGCACAGCGACGAACACAATGAGTTGATAGTTCTCTTCCCGCCAGATCCTCCCAATATGGGCGAACGACGATGGTTCTTGTTGGGCCGTATCGCTTGCATCCATTAGTCACAACCCTCCTCGGCGGTACTCGCCAGATCTCATTTTTGCCAATGTAACAAAACATCCGACGGTACGCCCCACAATCCCGATGCCGTTCCCGGACGCCAACTCCGCGCCGCCGATTGCTGCTCCCCCAATCGTTCTTTCGCACTGCCGAGGTGGAACAGCCAGCCGCACACATCCTGGATTCCAGACCGTCCCTTGAAGTTGGCTGTTTGATTGAACTTGGGGGTACGGTCGTCATCCCGGTTTACCGTCTTGCTGGTCGCTACCAGCTCTGCGCAAATCGCGGCCGCAGGGTCTCCAGGGCTGGCGGGAACGCCACCTCGCAAGTCATGCCCAAGTAGGTGGCGGCGCGGGTCGTGCCCACGTACAGGTACTTGTCAAACAACTCCGGCTGCTCGTTCGCCAGCCGGTCGATGCCGACGAAGAACACTGCTTCGAACTCAAGCCCCTTGATGTGCTGAATGTCGAACACCCGTACATCGTTCTCGTTACCGATGGTCTGCCCGACCCGGCAAGGTACTGCCTTGATGTTGTTGTCTACCAGTTGATCGCTTAGCGCCTGCGCGAGTGGCTCCACCTCGGCCTCGCTCATCACCAGCACCGCGATCGAAGGCATCTTTTTCACAAACGCTTCGATCTCGCGAACGCGCTCGGCCAGCCACACAGCTACCTCTGCCGACGATCTCAGTCCTTCGACCAACACCGGCGCCACGCCCTCGTTGTCCATACCCTCCGGCAACGACACTGCGCCGGGGTCGCCGCCGCCCAAGCGGACGATGTCCTTCGCCATCTCGTTGAGTTGGGTACTCTGCCGGTATGCGATGGTGATCGTCTGGTTGTTCAACCCAGGGCAGGCCCAGCGCACGTCTTCCAGGCTGCGGCTGCCCCAGCTGGTCAGTCGCTGGTTGAAATCGCCGCAAGCGAAGAACGAAGTGCCGAGCGGGTTGGCTAGCGCCGCCATGCAGCCTAACTGGATGGGCGAGAAGTCGGTCGCCTCGTCAACCAGGACTTGATTCCGCTGAGCGCCACGCACGGCGTCCAGCGCGGACCATTCGGTCGACTCGATCTCGCGTTGCACCGAGGGCCTCAGCTGCAGGCCCGCGGCATTGCGCAGAAGGGCAAGAAGCATGATGTCCAGCTCGAGCGGATGAAGGTCCGTCGCCAGGTAGCCGCCGGCCGATTGGTACCAACTGCCTTCTCCCTGGCGCTGGCGTCTGAAGCTGCGGTAGCGGCGAGGCACCTCGGTGATGAACGACCGCGCTGGGTTCAATAACTTTCTCACACGCGACTGTTGAACCAGGCTACGGCCGACTGCAGTCAGTTCGGCTGTTGCCATTCCGCGATCCCCTAGCCACTCGACGATGCGGCTGCTGCGCCGTCCCTTCTTCAGCGAGTTGCCCGTCGCGCGTGACCGCGCCAGAGCGCGTAGGCTGCGCTGGTAGGCCTGCATCGCTGCGGCGCGGCCGGTTTTTTGCTCGACCGCTTCTTCTTCGTCGTCGGGCTCGTCCTCGTCATCCTCGTCGGTGTCGGTGCTCGCGTCCTGCAGCGTGTCAATGAAGTGCGCCAACTCGTCCAGGAAGGAGCGGTTGCGGTTCACCTGCAGGGTCAGCGCCTCCTTCACTTTTCCATCAGTGTAGGCTCGCATTTCTTGCAAGCTTTGGTGCAGCCCACGAGTGCTGCGGCTCAGCTCGACCACCGCATCACCGGCGTTTTCAGGCCCCGCCCCGGCAATGGCCTCTAGCGCAGGCACAGCCAGCGCGGAAACCGCCGTGTCTGCGTCGGCGCGCAAGTCCTCAGCTGCCTGGCGGATAGTCGTCAGCCATGCGGTCTTCTGCCATTGGTCGAAGTCGGCATACCAAGCGGTCGGCCCTTCTCGAGCGGCGGCGGTCAGGGTTGGGGCGGAGTCCTTCAGCACGAAAATGCCGCCGCCACTGGCCGTGCGCAGGATGCCAAAGCGGTTCCGTGCCAGGTCGTGCCGCTGATCGCTCCACGTGCGAATGCGCTGCTCGGGCGCGAGGATGCCTTCGAGCGCGAAGGCCTCCTTCACATACTGACGCAGCAGATCGGTGGGCGTGAACATTATCCAGCTCTGCGCATGCGGCAGTTCGCTGGTCTCGTCCATGCGGCGGACGAGCCTCTGTTCGGCCTCATCCAGTATGCCGGTGTCCAGCTTCTGGCCCAGGCGGCGAATCAGCGTGGTCGTTTTGCCGGTGCCGGGCGGGCCCAGGATCAGCAGCCGACTGGCTAACGGCAGGCGGAAGATTTCGTCCTGGTAAACATCGAGCACTGGCTGGTCACGCAGGCCCATCTTGGCGATCACGCTGCGGCGCCGACCGGCGATCACGTTCTTGGCCGCTTCCTCCTCCGCCAGCAGCGCCGCCAGCACATCCTCGTCTATCCTCGCAATATCTGGCGCCAACAATTCGCGCAGTGAGCGTATGGTGACGGTAGCGAAGTTCCCGCTTTCGAAGACGCTGTCACGCGAGTCCCAAATGTCCTGCTTGAAGGGACGCAGCAGGGCGCGCTGGCGCAACTCGACCTCCTGTCCATCCGGACGGATGAAGGTGGAGCCAACTGCGCGTGAGGCCATCGCGCCCATTGGCGAGCGGTAGGAGATGAGCAGGCCGCCCAATTCCCGGGGCGGCGAGGTGCGGCAGACGTAGTACGTGTGCATGGCACCAGATTCATCGCTGACTACGACCTGGGCGATGGAGGGCTCGCGGCTGAGGGCATCGAAGGCGGCAGCCTTCTCTGCATTCATGCGCTCGATTGTTTGCAGCGCGGCGGCCTCGCGGGCCGGATTCATCACTCCGATTGATTCGGCGGTGAGATAGGCGTCGCCTTCGAGGCAGCGTTGCACTCGCTTCTCCACTTCGTCGAAGGTGTCGAGAACATCTCCCGCAATACTCGCAACTGAATCTTGGTGCACGGTGTCTCCGCTCAAAGCCAATCTCCTTCTTAACCTGAATACGCAATCGACCCCATATGGGATCGCAGTCATCGCACACATGTACCTCGAGGCTTGATCTGATGACTTTGGTTACATCTTACTGAGCCGCCGCTTGGCTGCGCCGAGCCGCCACCACCGGACGAGCGTCTGACGCAGATGCCCAAAGCAGACGGCGGTGTGATAGGTGTGCGGACGTTGAATAACTTGCTCGTCGCGGGCAGCACAGAGTTCTGGCCATGGCCGAGCGAAGCCTCCGGGATGCGGAGGTCTTCGGTGCTTTGCTCCGACGACTCTTACGGGCGCGGAACGTCGGCTTCCGCCGCGCCCTCTGCCTTGGGTAGCAGGCTCACCGACCAGTGGCCGCCTTCCTCCCGTTGCGGTGCCAGCAGGTCGTAGGTCTTGACCATGTTCAGCAGTCCCGAATGGCCGTAGGTCTGGGGCGAGAAGGCGGGGTCGGTGCGCTTGAGGTACTGGCCCAGGACGCCCAGCCCGACCTTGCCTTCGGACGTGTCGCTGGCCAGGAGTGCCACAGCCTCGACGAGGAAGCGCGGCCGGCGCTTCGGTGCCGGCTTGGGCGGTTCCTGCTTCGGCAAATCGGGCTTGGCCGGCTCCGCCTTCGCGGCGGCTTTCGGCGCAGCCTCGACTGCTGCTTCCGCCGGGGGCTCGGGGCGGATCCATTCGAAGAACTGGTCGCTGGCGTTGCGCAGGGCGTCGGGCGTCTTGGGCTCGCCAACGATGCAGACGGTGGCGCCGCGTTCACGCAGCTTGCGGCACAGGTAGGCGAAGTCGGAGTCGCTGGTGACCAGGCAGAAGGTGTCGGCCCGGTGGTCGAAGAGCGCTTCCAAAGCGTCCAGAGCCAGGGCGATGTCGGCGGTGTTCTTACCGGCGGCGTACTGGTACTGGAGGCATGGTGTGAAGGCCAGGCGCACCAGGGCGTCCTGCCACTTGTTGGCCAGTGTGCCTTGGTTGCCGTAGCCGCGGCGCAGCACGACGCGGCCGAACTGGGCCACCATGCGCAACGCGTGTTCGAGGATGTCGGGCGGCACGTTGTCGCAGTCGACCAGGACGGCCACGCGTGTCTCCGTTGTCGTTGAGTTGGTGCTCATCCGGGGGTTCCGTGTTGTTGGGTTGAATTGCTCGCAACAGTAGCTGATCCCGGGCGTCTCCGGCCATGGGGGTAATGGCCGGCCGCGCTGTCGTGCTGCGCATCGAGCCACCCTTGGCGTCTCGCCCCTTTGGGCTTCCATCGTTCCCTCGCTCCGCTCGGCTGACGTCTTCGGCCCGGCTCGCTGATCCGGGCCTGCGCGCTGCGCTTGCCTCCGGGGGATCGGCTGCATAGCCCATCCCCGCCGCGCTGCGCTTGGCGCCCATTCTTTCCGCCGAACCGGCTGTGCCGGATCGGCCTTCGCGCCTGCGGCGCTGCGCGCTTCGCTTGCGTGGGGTCGGCGTGAAGAGCGGCCGTTGCCTGTCCAGCCATCTTTCCTTCCCTCATCACCTGTCCGCGACCGTAGCGTGCGCCGGGGCGCCGTCAAGGCGCGCCAGGCCGTGTCCTCGCCTTCGGCTGCGGGCCGCACCAGCCCTGGCACTTCTTCCTTGACGGCGCCCCGGCGCGCGCTCCTTGGGCCGCGGGCGATGAACTCAGGAAAGACGGTGGCAACGAGGCCAACCGGGTTCTTCGTGCCGACCCCACCGGAAGACCCGAAGAGGGCTCCGAATCTAGGAATCCGGTGAGGCTTTTTCAACAGCCAACTTCGTCAGGAGAAAGACCATGCAACTTGCTTCCCGTTTCGCCAACCACTCGCCGGTGCTGCGTTCGGAACATCCCTTGTCGGATGACCAGATCAGGACCGTGGCGCCGTCGACCTTCGCGCAGGCCCCGCACGGCAGCCGCTCGGAGCGCTACAGCTACATCCCCACGGGAACCGTGCTGCGGGAGTTGAGAGGAGAGGGCTTCGAGCCCTTCATGGTGTGCCAGACCCGCGTGCGGCAGGAGGGGCGGCGCGACTTCACTAAGCACATGATCCGGCTGCGCCATGCCAGCCAGATCAACGGCCACGAGGCCAACGAAATCATCCTGCTGAACTCCCATGACGGCACCAGCAGCTACCAGATGCTGGCGGGCATGTTCCGCTTCGTTTGCAGCAATGGGCTGGTGTGCGGCGACACCGTGGCCGATGTGCGCGTGCCCCACAAGGGCGACGTGGCGGGCCATGTGATCGAAGGCGCCTATGCCGTGCTGGAAGGCTTTGAGCAGGCCCAGGCCTCGCGCGAAGCCATGCAGGCCATCACGCTGGATGCCGGGGAGTCGGAAGTGTTCGCCCGCGCCGCGCTGACCCTCAAGTACGACGCCCCGGACAGGCCCGCACCCATCACGGAAAGCCAGATTCTGATGCCGCGCCGAACGGACGACGACCGCCGCGACCTGTGGAGCGTATTCAACCGCACCCAGGAAAACCTCATCAAGGGCGGCCTGCGCGCCCGCGCCAGCAACGGGCGCCGCCAGAGCACGCGGCCTGTGCAGGGGATCGACCAGAACCTGCGCCTGAACCGCGCCCTGTGGCTGCTGGCCGATGGCATGTGCCAGCTCAAGGCCTGAACCCTGCCGGAGGGGCTCGGCCCCTCCCTTCATCCATTCCTTTATTCCCCGTTTTCTTCATCTTGTCCCGATAGGAGCACCACCATGAACACCGCTACCTTTCAACAAACCGCCGCCGTCGCGGCTTCGCAGGAGCTGCTGCTGATTCCGTTGTCCCAACTGCGGCCTTCGAGCCGCAACGTGCGCAAGAGCGGCGGCACGTCGATTCCCGAACTGGCCGCTAGCATCGCCCGCGTGGGGCTGCTGCAGAACCTCACAGTGGTGGCCGCGCCCGATGGTGAGCACTACGAGGTGGTGGCCGGGCGGCGGCGTCTGGCCGCGCTGAAGCTGCTGGTCAAGCGCCGCAAGCTGGCGAAGGACCACGAGGTGCATTGCCTGCTGGTGCTGGACAACGCGGCGCGTACCGTGAGCCTGACCGAGAATGTGCAACGCGAGGCCATGTCGCCCATCGAGGAACTGTTCGCCTGGAAAGACCTTGTGACTGAGGGGCGTCCGGTGGAGGACATTGCCGCCGACTTCGGCGTCACGCCCCTGGTGGTGCAGCGGCGCCTGAAGCTCGCCAACGTCTCGCCCCGCCTGCTGGCGGACTTCGGGACGCAGGCCGTGACGCTGGAGCAGTTGATGGCGCTGGCCATCACCGATGACCACGCGGCGCAGGAGGCCGCTTTCTACGAGTCGCCTCAGTGGCAGCGCAGTCCGGAGGCGCTGCGCGACCACCTGACCAGTGAAGAAATCGACGCTAGCCGCGATGCGGTGGCGCGCTTCGTGGGGCTGGAGGCCTACGAGCAGGCGGGCGGTGGCGTTCGCCGCGACCTGTTCGCGGACGCGCAGAACGGTGTCTTCATGACGGACGGCGCGCTGCTGGATGCGCTGGCGCGCGACAGGCTCGCCTCGGTGGCCGAGCAGGTGCGGGCCGAGGGCTGGGCCTGGGTGGATGCAGCGCCGCGCGCCACATCCTCCGAGCTGTACCAGTTCCAGCGGGCGCGCAGCACGCGCCGTGAGCCCAACAAGGCCGAGGTCAAGCGCATCGCCAAGCTGGAAGACCAACAGGCGAAGCTGCAGGAGCGATTGGACGACGAGAACGAGGACGCGACCGACGAACAGGCGCAGGCGCTGCAGGCGGAGATGGACGAACTCGGCAACGAGCTAGAAGCCATCGAGCAGAAGCTGGTCGAGTATCCGGCCGCCGTGGTGGCGCTGGCCGGGGCCGTGGTGTCGCTCGATCCCATGGGCGGCGTGGTCGTGCATCGTGGCCTGCTGCGCGAGGAGCAGGCCAAGGCACTGCGGGAGCAGGCGCGGCACGAAGAGGGCGGGACGGGCATCAGTTCGGACGTCAATAGCGATGAGCCCGCCAAGCCCGGTATCTCGGAGAAGCTGGCGAAGCGCCTGAGTGCGCACCGCACGGCGGCCTTGCAGGCCGAGGTGGCGCGGCACCCGCAGGTCGCGCTCGTGGCCGTGGTGCATCGCCTTGCGTTGCGCGTGATCGTGAACAGCTATGGCTCGGGGGGATCGCCCGTCGATATCAGCGCTACGCCGCAGGACGGGCTCGGGCTGCATGCGCCGGACATGGGCGAGGCACCAGCGGCCCTGGGCTTGCGCAAGGTGCGGCAGGCGTGGGCTGACCGCTTGTCCGAAGACCCGGAGGCGCTGTTCGCCGAACTGCTGGCCTTCCCGCAGCAGGAACTCCTGTCGCTGCTAGCGGTGTGCGTGGCCTCCACGGTCAGCGTGCTGGCCTCGCATGAAGACGAAGTCCCCGCCGCAGCGTTGGCGCGGGCGGTGAACCTCGACATGCACGCCTGGTGGACGCCAACCGCCGCAGGCTACTTCGAGCATGTCTCGAAAGCCAAGGCACTGGAAGCGGTGCAGGCGTTCGCGCCCGATCAGGTGAATCGGCTGGGCAAGCTCAAGAAGTCCGAGCTCGCGAGCGAGGCCGAACGTCTGGCAGCGGGAACGGGTTGGTTGCCTGCGATGTTCAGGGGGCATGCAGTCGCTGTCGAAGTTCAAGCGCAGGCCATGCCGGAGAGTGGGGCCGGTGTCGATGCCGAGGATGTTCACGAGGACGAGCACGCAGTAGCGTGAGCATGAAGCGCCGGCCCTCGGGCCGGGGCTTTGGGATTGGGTGCGCCAGGCATGGCGCGTAGCGCCGTGACTGGCGCTGTTCCCCCGCTGTGGTGGTGGGGTGAGCGACTTGGAGGTGCGAGTCCTCTACACACCCGGCAAGGGGAAGTGTTAGCTGAACGGCAAGGGTGTCGCGGGCGACTGCGAATCTGAAGGAAGCCGGAGGCAAAGTGCTGGCCTGACGAGCAGGAAGCAGAGATAAGGCGGCGCATCGGGGTAAGGCGGCCCATATCGTCAAAGCCCTGTACTTGCACGGAACGATGCGACGTAAATCTGACAGGCATAAGCATGAAGGTCACGCGAATTACCCTGGGAGACCTGCCAATCTGCCCGAGAGGGCTACCGGCGTCGAGAGGCGTCGGGAAGGGTTGGCAGGAGTCAGCAGAGGCCGTATTAGCCGCTGGCAACCGCAGCGACGAAGGGCTGAACCTGTCATGAGTGGACAGTCACGCGTGATCTCTGGCGTTCCAGGGCACAAGCCTTGGCGTAGGCCAAGGGCCACGGCAACCGCTGCGTCGAGGCCGGAAGCCTTGATGCGGTGCCGCGGTGCTCGATGGGCGACAGGCGACACGCGGCACGAAACGAACCTCGCTGGGGCCGTATGCCCAGTAGACAGGAACCGCCGGATGCGGAACCGCACGTCCGGTGGTGTGGGAGGACGGCGGGGGTGACCCCGCCTCCTACCCGATCGCGACGCGCGCGGCAGGTGTGCCGCGCGCGTTTGAACATCCGGCTGCTACGCCGACGACGCCACCAGGAAATGCGCCCCTCCGGAGAACGGAGGCGGGTTCACGACAGGCTTGGCTGCGCTGGGTTCTGGAATGTAGCGCCGTCCCCGACGCTAGCGGCAGGCGGTTGCGAGCGACGGGACTGGCACCGGCAGGCCGCTCGCCATGCCCTTCGACTTCCACGCCACTGATGACGATCTTGCGAGCCGCCACGATGCGGCGGCGCGTTCCTTCCCGTTGTCGCCGGTCAATCGCTTTGGCATTCGGCTGCGGCCCAATCCGTGCCGGAAAGCTGTTGTCGCGGCGGGTGCCTGTGCGCATGCGTCGTTTTGCGAAGGCAGGTCTGCACCCACGGCCTTGTATTGGTCGTGAATCCTGGCGCGGGCACGGCGCACCCTCTCTGCGTTCGGTGCGCCTCGGGCTTGTTCGCCGCAACCGGCCTGCCCGACAAATTTCCCCTCCGCTACGCGGATTCCTCGCGCGGCAAATTTCTCGTTCCTTCCGGTCCTCCGCGTTGCTGCGGCCTGCGGTGCGGCGCGCCCGGCTCCTTGCCTGACCGGATCACGCCAAGGCCGCGATGGGCGCGGACCTGGAAACCTCGAAAGGAATCATCATGAGCACCATCGGCAACTTCATCGCTTCGGGCAACGGCTACACCGGCACGGTCCGCACCCTGACCTTGAACGTCAAGGTCAAGATCGCCGTCAGCGAAAAGACGAGCGAGAACGCCCCGGACTATCGCGTCATCGCGGGCAACGGCCTCGAGATCGGTGCGGCGTGGAAGAAGGTCAGCAAGGCGGACCGGCCCTACCTGTCGGTGACGCTGGATGATCCGTCGTTCCCGGCGACTATCTACGCCCGCTTGGTCGAGGGTGAGGACGGCGTGCACAGCCTGATCTGGTCGCGCAGCAAGGGCGACTGAGCATCGCCTTCGGCGCCCCGCATTTGGCGGGGCGCTTTCTTCGTGCATGTGTGGATGCACGTGAAGGCGGCGGTTCCGTGTTCGTGCTTTGTCGTGGAGCCGATTCCGTGCCTGTGCGGATCTGCGGATCTGCGGATCTGCGGATCTGCGGATCTGCGGATCTGCGGTGAGGTGAGGTGGGGAAGCGGGGTGGCGGTTCCACGGATTTCAGCACTTCCGCTTTTGGGTCTTTGCGGTTCCGTGCGTCTCCGGCGATGCCGGACCACGCTCTCGTGCTGCGCATCGAGCCGCCCATGGCGTCTCGCCCCATTCGGGCTTCCATCGCTTACGCCTTTGCACCTGCGGTGCTGCGCACTGCGCTTGCGGTGCGAGTGCAGTGGTGCGGGCTGTCTTGCTGTTCCCTTGATCGTTGCACGCCGGTCTGGTCGTCAAGGTCGGCGCGTGCGTCGCACGCTGGCGTCCTGGCGGCCGTCTTCGAACCTGTGACGGCTGCGCTGCGCCGTGCTGCGTCCGGTCTCGGGCAATTCCGCCCGGAATTCTTCCAAGGAGAAAGACCATGACGACACTCATCACCGACGAACAACGCGCAGAGTTGCTGGCCAACGGCCGGCGGTCCATCGAGCAGGATGGCTTCGATCCGTTTCCGGTGGTCAAGCTGTTCACGCCCAATGCGGGTGCGACATGGCTGCTCACCGAAATCGACCCAGGTGACCCGGACCGCGCTTTCGGGCTATGCGATCTGAGGCAAGGTTTTCCCGAGTTGGGCTATGTGAGCCTGCAGGAGCTGGAAAACTTGCGGGGGCGTTGGGGCCTGCGCATCGAACGGGACCTGTACTTCCGGGGTGACAAGCCCATCAGCGCCTACGCGCGCGAAGCCCAGCTGGCCGGGCGCATCGTGGCGTAGGCGCCGCAGGCATCAGTCGCCGGCTTGTCCGGTTGGCGGCTGGTGCCATTCTTTCGGAAGCCTGGTTTCCGTTTCCAGCAGCAGTTCGCCGGCGCTGCGGTCCAGCGCCCGGGCGATCTTCAGGATCAGGACCAGCGTGGGCATGTGCTCGCCGCGCTCGATCTTTCCCATGTGGGAGCGCTCCACCCCGGCCAGGTGCGCCAGCGTTTCCTGTGCGACACCACCTTCGATGCGCAGTGCACGCACCGCAGCGCCGAACGCCAGCGCGGGCGCGACCTCGAAGGTCGTCGCGCCGGTCGGCCGTCCGCGCTGAATGGTTCGCTTCTGCATGGACAGAAGCGTCCTGGCTCAGCACAATTTAAGGCTACGCTGAACAAGCCGTCGTAATTTGCTATGCGGCACTGAACGACGCAGTTTTTCGGATGTTTTGGCCTCTCGCGCCGCCCATTTGGGCAGTTCGCGGGGCCTTCAGGCCCGATTCCCGCCCTT
>Ga0209960_1003645_pt1 | contig 12884 bp, 12 predicted proteins | sample ThiBiot_500_plan_2_FD_183947 | JGI IMG/M metagenome (GOLD analysis project Ga0209960, IMG submission 183947) | Wastewater bioreactor microbial communities from Cape Town, South Africa - Thiocy_expt_500_plan (SPAdes) | ecosystem: Engineered > Bioreactor > Thiocyanate-remediating >... | reverse complement strand
TTTTTTTTTTTTTTTTTTTTTTTTTTTTTTTTTTTTTATTATTTTTTTTATTTTTTTTTTTTTTTCAAGATCTTGACTTGTTTCAAAACTAAATAATTTTTTATTATTGTCTCAAATCAAATAGTTTTATATTGGAAACTACCAAGGTGCCATCAATGAAGCAAATCAAGTGAAAATAACGAGTGACGAGAAAAAAAATGAGAAGAATGTCTTCTTTTACAGATCTTTAATTGCACAGAAAAAATATACAACAGTTATCTCTGAAATTAATGATTCCTCTTCAAATTCATTGAAAGCTGTGAAATTACTTGCTCTTTATCAACAATCTTCTGGTTCTAATAGAGAAAAAGTCATTGCTGATATTAAACAATTGGCAGTTGGTGTTTATGACCCTTATGTTTCCTTAATGGCTTCACTTATTTATTTTAATGAACAAAATTTTGATGATGCTTTACGCTCAATTAACAATTCAAGTGATCTTGAAAGGTTTTTTCTTTTTTTTTTTTCTTTCTTTCTTTTTTCTTTTAACCCAAAAAAAAAAAAAAAATTAACTGAAACAATTAACTCAAAATTTATAACAAAAAAAAAAAATTCATTAGTCAAGCATTACAAATTCAAATCTTTTTGAAAATTAATCGACTTGATCTTGCAAAAAAACAATTAAATATCATGAAATCTCAAGAAGATGATGCCACATTAACTCAACTTTGTGATGCATGGGTAAATATTGCTAGTGGAGGTTCAACAAGTTCATCTGGAACTCCCTCTCAAAAATTTCAAGATGCATTTTATGTTTTCCAAGAACTTGCAGAAAAACATTCTCAAACTGTCAAACTTTTGAATGGTCAAGCAATTTGTCATATTCACAACTTGAAATTCGAAGATGCTGAAGATTTATTGATGGAAGCTCTTGAAAGAGTAATTTTCCGTTTTATTATTTATTTATTTATCCTTTTATTTGTTCCAAAAATTAACAAAAATAATGATTAGAATGCAAGTGATCCAGAAACCCTCGTAAATTTAATTGTCGTGAGCAGACATAGACAAAAATCTGAAGATGTAGTCAATAGATATCTTAGGTTTTTCTTTTTTTTCTTTTTTCCTTTTTTAAACTCTATTTTTTTCTTTCAATTTATTTAATCAAAAATAAAAATTCCAAATCGAAATTATTAGTCAATTAAGAGAAGCTGAACCTAATCATCCTTTTATCCTTGATATTGACAAAGCAGAAGCTCTTTTCTCCACTGCATCAAAACATTTTTCTCCCTCAAATAAATAAAGAAATAAATTTAAACAAATAAAATAAAATAAAATATTTTTTTCATGAAATGACTCTTTTATTTTCTTCTTGATGAACAAAGGTCAGCAGCTTTTTGAATATCAATGAGACCCTTTCCATAAACATTATTTGGAATAGAAGTTGGAGTATCGCTACCACATCCTTGAGTTGAATAAATACCACGAGCTGTTTCTTCCAAGAGTTGTTGAAGAGCATCAACATCATAAGCAAGTTCGGGACAAACAGAGATCAAGAGAACAACAGCTCCTCCAATATGGGGGGAAGCCATACTAATTTGAATGAAAGGATTAAACATTTTGTTCTGAAAATGAAATTAAATGAAATTAAATTAAATTAAAAAAAAAAACCTGGTTCCTGAGAATGAAGAGTATCCTCCTCCTGGAACACATGATCTGACACTTGATCCAGGTGCAACAAGATTTGGACGAGTCATGGCATCAACTGGACCACGAGAAGAATAACTGGCAATACCATCACTTTGATATGCAAGAGCACCAACAGAAATAACAGATTCCTTAAATATTTTGGAATTTTTTATTTTTTTTAAAAAATTAACAATAAAAAAAAAAAAAAAAAAAAAAAAAAAAAAAAAAAAAAAAAAATCACTTCAGTTGAGGGAGGATCTCTCATTGTACTACAACTTGGTCCTGAGTTTCCAGCACTCACACTCATAAAAACTCCAGCTGCACGAAGACTTTCAGTGGCTAATTTAATTTTAATGATGATTATTAAATGGAATATTAAAAAAAAGTTTTAATTCAAGTTTTTAGGCACCTTCTTTAAATTCATCTCCTGAACATCCTTCAGAGCTAATACATCCATAACTGTTTCCAATAGCATGTGGACGAACACTTGGGTCTGGGTTATTTCCCTTTTTATTGGAAAAAGAAAAATATTTTATATTTAGTCTTATGAAAGAAAAGGAGTCAAAAAAAAAAAAAATGAAATTGTACATCTAAATCAGTAGGAGCCAAGAAAAATTGAAGACAAGACATATAACTAAATTATTTCATTTTTTTTTTACTCTGAAATAACAACAATGGACAAGAAAAAAAAAAAAAAAGAAAAACCTAGCAACAGTTCCATATCCACGATCCATATTTCTGCATCCAATCCATTTAGAACCTGGTGCAACTCCAATTCCTCCAAGTCCGATAGAAGTACCACTAATTCAATTTAAATTAAATTAATTTACATTTTAGATTTAGAAAGAAAGAAAAGAAAAATAATGGAAAATACGTTGTATGAGTACCATGTGAATTATCATCTATTATTTTTGATTGATTGATTGAAAGGAAAAAAAGAAAAGAAAGAAAGAAAGAAAGAAAAGAAAATTACCACAAGGAACTTGGCTATTGACACCACAGACACCTGTTCCTGGAATTGCTGGTTCTTTAACACCATCCCACCAGTTATAATCATGGGTAGCTTTTGTTCCATTTTCACTTCCTTTATAATTAGCCAAGGCAGAGTGAGTCCACTATTTTTTTTATTTGATTATTTATTTTTTTTAAAAAAACAACAAAGAAATAAAAAAATATCAATTTTTGAGATATACATCAACACCAGTATCAGCATTTGCATAAATAGTATTTTCACCAGTTACTCCATAGTTCTCCCAAACAATATGAGCATTAACATATTCAACATTCCATTCATTTGCCTATTAATAAATTTTAACATTTTAACATTAAATTTTGAAGTTTTTTCAAAAAAAATCAACATCTTTTTTGAATCCTAAGGCTTGAACTGAATCTGGTCCTTCCAAATTAACTTTGAAGGGTCTGTTAGTATTCAAAGCTTTAATATCAGGTCTCTAATTTTTGTTTGTTTTTTTTAAAAAAAAATCAATCAATCAAAATTCAAATAATTGAATAAAATAAATAAATACAAGAGATAAATAAATAAAAATACTTGTCTCAATAAATCAATAGCACTTCTTTTTGCTTCAACCATGATAACATTTGAAATCCAAAAGGGGGTAATAGATTTAACATCAGTTCTTGATTTAAGGAATTCAATAATAGGTTGTTGAGTTTCTTCAGCATGATTTTTAAGGGCATGGTAAACATACCATCCTTTCATTGTTGGGTTTTCAATGAGTTTTGCACCCTTCAAATCAGCTCTTGAGTTCAAATGAATACTAATCTTGGCATAATTGTTCTCCTCAGAATCTTCAAGGACCTAAATAGTTTGAATTACAATACAATTAATTTTAATTTGAAAGATTTTGTTTTTCTGAAAAATAATAACATAGGTTAAAAAATAAGAATTTGTTCGTTGAGTTGAACTTTAATTCCAAAGGAAAATGAAAACAATGTCCTTTTCATTTATTCTCTAAATTCATCTATAATGAAATATCCAAAATAACAAGCATAAACAATAAATTTTCAACACATAATACTTTTATTATGAAGGAATAATTATTAGATCCCTTTCAGAATTGTTTCAGAATGAGCGTGCGAACAAAACAAAAAAGTCAATAAGTTCGTTAAACAAATTCGAGTTATTTGAGAACATTGTTCAAAATTCAAAAGATATCGAATATAGAACATAGAATATATCAAATATTTAGAAATAAAATGTAAGAATTAAGAAATTTTACTCTTGGGTGAATTGTAAGGGAAAGGGATAAGGCAACAAAGGCGCTTAAGAGCAACAACAGAGATCCAATCTTCATTCTTTCTGATTTTTTGTTTTGATTTTTTTTTTTTTCTCTAAAATCTATCATCTGACCCAAGCATCATCAACTAGAAAAATGGGAGGTTCAATCGAAGGACCATGTGGATTTTGTGGCAATGAACAAGCAAAGGTTTTCATTGATTTTCTCTTATAACATAGATTCTATTTCATATCTTTCCAATTCTAATTCCAATTCAATCCAATCATTGATAGATTGTTTCATCATTCTTATATTTCAACTTCTTTCAAATTCAATTAATTGTTTTTTTTTTTTTGGGCAATAACTAGTACCGTTGTCCTAAATGCTTGGTTCAAACATGTAGTCTAAATTGCTCTAAAGAACATAAAGTAAAGAATGACTGTGATGGAAAGAGAGATAAAACAGCATTTATTCCTTTTGCTGAATTTAATGAGAGTAGTTTAATGAGTGGTAAATTTTTTGTTCTTTTTTATTCTTTTTCTCCTTCTGATACATTTGTTGTATTTGATTTTATGAATTGTACCCAATTTCTGATTTTGGATTTCTTTTTTTCTTTAGATTTTAGATTTATAGAGGAAGTAGGAAAAAGTATTGATAATGCAAGTCGGGAAAATTCAAATACATTTCCAGCAAATAAACTTTCTCAAAGACAAAAGATTTTACAAAAAAATGCAAATAAAAGATCAATGAGTTTACATTTTCTTCCAAATATGTTAAGTGGACATCAAACTAACCAATCTTCCTTTGATACAAAGTATACTTTCTTCAATTTTAATCAAGTTTTCTTCTTTTTTTTTTTGTAATTAATTACTTTTTTATTTCAAATAGAAGGAAAATTTTATCTTGGACAATTAAATGGATTTTTACAGCAACTGAAACTCAATTTATTGACGATAGGTAATGTTTGAAGTTTTTTTAAAAGAAATCAAAAGTTTGATTCAAGATTTAATTTCTTTATTTATTTATTTATCTTTAGGGTAGATGAAACAACAATTTTGAAAGATATTGTAGAAAAAAAATTTGGTCCTAAAATTCTTCGTTATACTCTTGTTGGTTTAGAAGGATTAAAAGTCTTGATGAAAAAGCCATTTACACCAGTAACTTTTTTTTTTCAGACCATTTTTTTTTCTTTCTTCCTTACTTTTAATTTAATTTAAATTTAAATTTAAATGAAAAAAAGGCAAATAAACCTGTATATTTTGAACTTGACCTCACATCTTCAATTAAAGATAATCTACTAGGGAAAACTCTTATTGAATATCCAACATTTCATGTAATTTTAGCTGATGAATCTCAAAACTTTGAAACAATTATTTGTGAGAAACCAGATTTATCATTAGATCATACTCAAAATCCTCCTTCGGAAATCAATTCAATTAATCAAAAGAGAAAAAATGATCAAAATGAACATCCAAGGAAAAAACAACATAATGGAAATGAAGAAGGAATTGAGAAAAATGATGAAATTGAATCTGATCAAAATCAATCAGACTTATCCGAAAATGAAATTGAATCAGAAAATATTAAAGTCAATGAAGATGAAGAAGTTGAAAGTGAAGAAAATGAAGAATTAATTCAAAATGTTTCCAATTTAGTAGCTCAAGAGATTCAAGTTGATCTTGAGATTCATGGTGACATTGAAAATGAGGATCAAATGGAACCTAAAAGTAAATCTCAAAGTGAAATCCAAGATGAAATTCAAGAAGTTACTCCAGGAGAATTAAAAACATCAATTCAAAATGATGAAATAAACACAAAGTAATAATAATAATTGTGAATAAGTAAATAATATCAATTTAGATATGTAAATATAGAAACTGGATATTCAATCTTTCAAGGAAAAAAAAAAAAATATGAATAAATGAATTAACAAAGATTACTTTTGAGTTTTTTTTTTTTATTTTCCAAACATACTTTTCCTTTTTTTTTCACTGAACTTTTCCAATATTTGATCAAATCGAAATTCAAAGTTAGTTTCCATTTTCTCAAAGCTTTCTTTGTTTTGAATCTCCATTTTCCCAAATCTTTGATTTATTGTTTCAAAATTTTCTTTGTTCTGAGTTTCAACTTTTTGAAGTCTATCCTCAAATTCATCTATTTTGGTAATAATCTTTTCCAAAAGATTCAATATTTGTTGTTGCTGTTGTTGTTGATTTTGATGATTATTATTTGTTGAATCTTGAGTTTGGTTGAAATTTAAATCTTGGTCTATTCCTCTAATCATTTCAGGTTGATTAAGAATTTTGATTATTTGAGAAAAAATAGGCGAAAACGATTCTTCATTGAAAATTAAATTTTTCCAAGGATTGTACCAAAGTTTATTTCCTAATAATGCACCTAACCATCCTCTTGGCTCATAATTTTCTTCCGCTCTAATGAAAACCATTTCTCTTTGTAGTTTATATGCATATTCTGCTTCTGTTCTACATGATTGAGATTCTTTATATCCTGTAGACAAAAAAACAAGAATAACTGATGATTCTTCAACTGCTTCTGCCATCTTTCCTAAAACATTTCCTTCCATTTGTTGAATATCTATCCAAACTGGAATATTTTTTAATTGTAAATATTTTGCAATTCCTCTTGCTTTTTCTTTTTCTGTCCAGCAATATGAAATCATCACTTGTCCTTTTCTTTCATTTCTATTTTGATTTTGATTTCCAATTAATGTAAATATTGCTCCATCAACTGCTCTTTTAACACTTTCATTATCCTTTACATTAAATCCTTTTAATATTTCAACAATTTTATTTGAAAGGAATTCACTTTTGCATTCATGATCAAATGATAAAGTCCAAATAAGAGTTGAGAGTTCTCTAACTGTTCTTTCACTTGTTTTTAAGAGATTATCCTTTCTATTTTGAATGAACTCAAAAATTTTCTTCACAATTCCATTATTTTTTAATTCTTTCATATTTGCTTCATTTCTTGCTAAACTTCCAAGAGCTTTTAAGACATTATAACAAAAAATGAAGTAACCCCTTGTATAAGTATAAGATTGAGCCACTGTATTGATAAAAGTGTCAATAACATCTAATATTTTTGAGATAACTTTTGGAGAAGTTGGATTGGAACCAAACTTATTGCTATTATTAACATCACTTGATGATAAAAATGCTTGAATAATGCAACCAATAAAGTGATAATCAGAATTTTGATTGTCAACAAATGGTTGAATAATTTCCTTTGTTCCAAATTCCAATAAAATTGATTTTGATGAATCAATGACTGATGATTCCATTAAACAATCTAAAACTTTGTCAATAGATTCTTTAGAAGATTGCTTGTTTTGAATTATTGGGAAAATAATGTTTTCAAGGATTGTTTTAACAATTTCTTTGTCTGAAATATATCCTGCTAAACTTAAAAACATTCCAATGAAGTTTAATTTTGATTGAATATTTTCAGTCTCATCAAGAAGAGTTGTTAGAGATTGAAGAAATTTTGAATTCTCTCCAAGGTACTCACGAAAGAATTGATTTTGATTGATAATATTTCTCATTGGGGTCAAAACATTTAAAGTTTTTTTGGTTGAATAAATAAAGGAATTTGCAAGAATTTCCATTCCCCCAACATCTTTAAATATCCTTGTTATTTCACCATTCAATGAAAAAGTTTCAATTACAGAAAAAAAAGGCATTTTTTGATCTTCTTGACAATTTTCAAATGCTTGAACGAAATTTTGAATTGATTCACGTTTGATTTCCAAAATAATATCTTCTGAAAAATAAAACAATATATCTCTTAGATTTCCAATTGAATTGATAATATCTTTGTTTTGTTGAATATTTTGGTTATATCTTTGAATTTCCTCTTTAAAGTTTAATTTGCGTTCTATGGTTAATGTTTTTTTTAAAAAAAGTTATTAGTAACTTAGTAAGTAAGGAGAAAAAAGAAAGAAAAGAAAAGAAAAAAAAAAAAAAAAAAAAAAACTTTCATTTCGAAGTACATTTGTAACTTCAGTTTGTCCTTCTTTATAAGAAACCCAAAAAGGTGTTTTACCATTATCTCTTGTTTGATCGAGATTAATCCTCTTATCATTCAACAAAAATTTCACAACTTCAGTATGTCCATTTTTACATGCAATATAAAATGGAGTTTTCTTATATTCAGTTTCCACTTGATTAATATCAATTCTTTGATCATTTGCCAATAATTTCACAACTTCAATATGTCCATTTTGACAAGCAACAAAAAAAGGTGGAAAGATATTATTTTTTGTTTTGTTTATCTCAACTCTCTCATCTTTTAATAATAACTTGACTACCTCAGTCTGTCCTTTAGAACAAGCTATATAAAAAGGTGTAGTTCCATTCTTATTTGATTGGTTGATATCAACCCTTTTTTCAGTTAATAATAACTCCACAATTTCAGTGCGTCCTACTGAACAAGCTATATAAAAAGGTGTTGCACCAAGACTATTTTCTTCTTTACTTATCTCAACTCTTGTATCATTTAATAATAACTTCACAACTTCAATATGCCCATTATGACAAGCGATATAAAAGGGGGTTTGACCATTATTCTTTCCTTGATTGATCTCAACTTTCTCATCATTTAATAATATTTTCACAATTTCAATATGTCCTTTAGAACAAGCAATATAAAAAGGAGTTGCTCCATTTTTATTTGGTTGATTGATATTAACTCTTTTATCGTTTAATAACATTTTAACAATCTCAAGATGTCCTTCTTGACATGCAATATAAAAGGGTGTTGCTTCATGCTTATTTGATTTTACAATATCCACTTTTTGGTCATTTAATAATAATTTAACAATTTCAATTGATCCATTCCTACAACTAAAATGAAAAGGAGTAGTTCCATCATTATTAACTTTGTTTACATCAACTCTACTATCATTCAATAATTCTTTCACTATATCAAAATATCCTTTCGAACAAGCAATGTAAAAAGGTGTTTGACCTAAATTATCTTGCCAATTGATATCAAGTGTCTTGTTATTGTTGTGGAGTAACTTTTTGACTTCTTCAACATTTCCTTTCTCACAAGCAGAAAATAGTTGTTCTTCCATCTTTTTTTTAAAAAAAAACTCTGAAATAAATCCTTTGGTCTCTTTCGATTTATCATCAAAAATCATTTCCCTAAATGTAGCACATAAATCAACAAGCTTCAGAACTTCAAATTCCTCAAAGCTATTTGAAAAATGAAAAATAATCAAAAAAAAAAAAAAAAATTGAAATGAAGAGTAAGAAAAGTGAAAACCTTAAAAAAATCTGGGTCTAACCTTGGAACATTAGATTATTTCGTGCAACATAATAATAACGAGTCAAGAAGAAGATCTTCCAAGAATTGAGTGATTGAGTAAAAGTTGCACAAGCATCCGAGATTGTAGGTTATGAAATTGAGATATTGAGCAAAGAGACTTTGGTTTCAGAATATCTAAAAGGACTATAGTTGTTGAATCAGTGAATTGGAGAGGGAAAAAGGTTGAGCAAAAAGAAAAAAAATTTGTGATTGGAAATTATAACAAACAAAACAAAAAACATGGTGTTGCTGGATCAGAAAAATGTCTCTTCTTCACTCTTTTTTCACTTTTTACTTTTTATTCTTTCAATTATTTAATTTTACTGATTGAACTGTAATTTGATTGATTGATTGATTCTTTATTTCTTTCTTTTTAATTTTTAAGTTTTTAATGTTTTAATGTTTTTTTTTGTTTTGTTTTTTGTGTTGGAAAATAAATTTTGGTTTGTCAAATTTGTGGAACTGAAATAGAGGATAGATTTGGAGAAAAAAGATCTTATTATTTGGATGAATTATTGTTGTTGGATTAGTTTCAAAAATTAATAATGGAAGTTTATTGGAGATAAGTTTGGAATAGAATAGTTTTGACTTGTTTAAGTTTCTAAGTTTCAATTGTTCTTTGATGTTGCTTCAAATTTTGAATTTTTCTATTTCTATTATTTCTTTTAATTTCATATTCATTTCAAATCATAATTTTCATTGATTTCCTATAACTAATCTTTTTTTTTAAAAAAATACCTTGATAGTTCTTAGTTTCATTAGATCGCCTTTTCGAAAAAACAAAGACAACAGGAACAGTTTTCCTTACAACTAAAAGATGTATGTTTTCAATCTTTGATTTTCATTTTTTTTTAAAAAATAACATTTTATTGAAACATCTTTTTTTTCTGTCTAGATTATGGTAAATTGAAAAAAGGTGAAAAAAAAGATTCCATTCCAGATAGACAATACCCATGTTTAGTACGAGCAACTGTTGGGAAAAAAACTATTAGTACTCTGGTTTATTTTCTTTTTATAACAAAAAAAAATGACTTAACTTTTGAACTCAATTTCATAACTTCAATTATATTAGGTGAACCCAGCTGACTTATTTCATTTCCAAGCTAATTATGCAATGCACTTAAGATTAAAAATGAATTCCTTAAAGAAAAAAGAAAAATCAAAAAGAACTAAACCAAAGAAGCCAGGACAAAAAACAACCACTACAACTACCACAACAACTTCAACAATGGCAAAAACAACAACAAAAGTTCAAAAATCAAATACAAAAACGAAAACAACATAATAAATTTATCATTATTAACGTTTTGTTAAAATTGTTTGTTTATTCATTCATTTTTTTTCTGGATCAAAAGAAGCTTCAAAAATTTCATTTTCACCACCTTCTAAAATTCTTGAAATTGGTAAGTAGAGAGGTTTCTTGTATTGAACAAGATAATTTTGAGCATATTGAAGAGCAGATTTTCTTTCAACTTTGGATGAATTTTTTCCAACCCAAGCAAAAACTTCAAAACCATTATCAAAAACAAAGACATCATCTGAATCTAACATAGATCTTTGAACAACTCCTTGAGCAACAAGAGATAATGTAACTTTTGTAGTTGAAGCAAGTGGACGATGTTTTGGTTTATTCACAGCACCAGGAAGAAGTGCGGAGGGTTTAACAGCTCCAATTAAAGCCAAAAGAATTTCTTGAAAGGAACCACTAGTATCAGCAATAACCATATCAACTAAAGGCTTTTCACGAGCATCATCAAATGCTTCCTTAATGAGTTGTAAATCAATTTCTGATCTTCCAACAATAATTCGAATTAAAGAATCATCATTAGTTCCTAATCCTTTCATTGCATTATATAATCTTTCTTGGAAGTAAACTGGACGAGCAAGAACCATTTTAGCAATTCCTAATAAACCTTTACGGAAATCTCCAGATGTTTCACGATCAATAGATTCATAAATTGAACGTTTACTAATTCTTTTATAATGTTCAAAACTATTTATTTATTTATTTATTTGTGAATTAATTTTAATTTGATTTTTTTTTTTTTTTTTTTCAAATAATTAAATAATTAAATAATACGTTCTTGCTAAATGTGGATAACTTCTTTGAGTAAAAATTTCAATAAATTTATCTTCATCAGTTCCCCATCGTTTTTCACCTGCATCATATAATGCTTGAGCATCAGTTTCTGCTCTTTTATCATCAACATTTGTACTTTCATCTCTTGCTGCTTTTAAGATATTAATGAAAATTTTTTTAAAATCTCCAGATGTATCATCAACAATATCTTTTTCTAATTCAACTCCAAACTCTTTTTGATAAGCTGACTTAAGTTGATTAAGTTCTGAATTTGATCTATTGCACAAAATTTCAATTAAAAGTTCTTCATCAGTTCCAAGTCCTTTCACAGCTTTTTTAAGACAATGAGCATCAAATACAGCTGGGTGAGTTAATAAAGCAGATAAAGTCTTTTTAAAGTTAAAACTTGTTTTTGATTCCAATTCCTTTTTTAAATCTTTTCCAAATGCTTTGGTGTAAGCTTCTTGAATTTGCAATCTTTGTTGATAGGTTCTATTAGCCATACAATCGATTAAAACAGTATTTTTATTTGAGAAAACTCCAATAGCATTTTTCAAATTCTCAGCATCCTTTTGTGCATCAAAAGCGGGAGTTGGTTTGACTGTTGCAAAATTTGCATTTGGTGATTGTCCTTGAATATTTAATCCAGTATATTTATTGATAAGCATTACTTCTGGAGGTTCACCATCACTTAATCTCAAAAGTCTTTTTTCTGATTGTGCTTGAGCAATTTCAGGATGTTCAGTTGGTGAAATTTGAACTTTTCCTCCTAAAGATTTCCAAAATTCTTCTGGAATATCATTTTCATCTTTTTTTTTTTTTTTTTTTTGAAATGAAATTAAAATTAGAATTTAATTATGGAAAATCAAAATAAATAAATAAAAACTTACCAAATGCATGAACTTCAACTTGCTTTTCTCTTTCATCTGCAATAGCTTGACATAATTGGGTTCCTTTTAATTTCTCTTGAATGGAACACTTTGATCCTTGTAATTGATACAATTTTAATCCAAGATCTAGAATGAAAACATTTTCAAGATTAAGAGAACCCCCATTCATAGGGAATTCACGAACAATCATTGTTTCTTTTAATGATTTAATTTGAAGAAGTCTAGATCTATATTTCTTAGATTCAACATGTTTAAAACCTTTTTTTAAAAAATTTAGATAAGTAAGTATCAATCAATAAATAAATCAAAAAAGGAAGAGCAGATAATTACCAGTATCAACACCTCCTGCAAGACTTTCAAATTTTGGGAAATATGAAAGGAAAAGAGATGATTCATATCCTTGAACTTCACGAAATTGAACTGGAGCTCCTCCAAGAACTGAATTATGTTATTTTATTTGTTGGCTATTGTGATGGAAAAAATGAATTTTTGATTTTTTCTTACCATCATCAAGTTCTACAGTTTTATAGGCAGCAGTACCTGCTTCATCCTTTAAAAAAAAAAGATCAATTTTCGAAAGAAATAATTGTAAGAAAAATGAAATTACTTGAGTTGTTTCAGTTCCTAACCAAAAATGAACATTATAAGATAATGCATCTGAATCTTGAGATTTTTTGTAAGTCT